>OGLM01001174.1_pt1 | contig 28261 bp, 22 predicted proteins | sample 1572531 | NCBI WGS metagenome assembly OGLM01 (sample SAMEA2581909, study PRJEB24529) | metagenome | biome: Human gut stool | place: China | collected 2011 | reverse complement strand
GACCGGCGGCAGCACCAGCGGCGAGGTCGATCTGGCGCTGCGGAAGTGCCCCGATAAGATCGAGCTGACTACCGTCAGCGGCGATGTGGATCTGGAGCTGCCCCGAAACGCCGGTTTTACGCTGCGCTACAGCACGGCATCCGGTGATTTGGAGAGCGACTTCCCGCTGACCGCAGGTCGTACCTATGGCGACGGCAGCGGCAGTATCACGATAGATACCACCAGCGGCGACCTGAAAATCGAAAATCTGGATTAAAAAAATTCCCTGCGGCGGCAGCCGCACGGCTTGCAGCCTCGGCTTCTGCGCGTTCCTGTGCCAGCTTTTCTTCTTCAAGCTTCTTTTCATAGGCAAGTGCGGCAGCTTCGGCCTCGGATACGTTGTTGGAAGACGTATCAAAATCCTGCTGGGTTTTTGCAAGCAGTGTCTTTAAATTTTCCTGTTCATTTAAAGCAGCTTCCCGTAAGGACGACAGTTCGGAAACCTCGGTATCCAGCTGTTCTTTTGCTGCCTGCTGGCGTTCATAATTGGCTTCCATCTCATCTAACATATCACGGTCATACTGTGATAACTGGTAAATGTATTCGCTTTTTAACAAAAGTTCACTCATACTTTGGGAAGTTAACAGCAGTTCAATCACATCCGAGCTGCTGCGTTCATACATATACCGGATACGCAGTTTCATGGAATCGTACTGTTCGTCCATTGTCTGGGACAGCGACAGCAGTTCTTCATTTAAGGCATCAACATCTGCCTGTTTGTCATCAATCTGTTCTTCTAAGGAAGATAAACGGCTTCCGGCGCTCTGGAGCTGACTGTCAATTTCGGATAAATCCGCAGACAGACTCTGCTGTTGTGCCTTTAAGCTTTCCAGTTCCCGGTTGGCATTGTCTAAATCGTCCTGCGTGGTTGCATAGGACAGATAAGGAATGGTCAATGCGGTACTGCAAAATACACAGCACAGACAAATCATGAATTGTTTTAACTTTTTCTTATTATTCAATGCAAATCTCCTGTTACAATCTAATCGTTATTCCAATCATTTATGCTGGTATCAGTATAAAATGCAGACCGCAAAAATGCAAGCGTCAAACCACTTTTATGCTTTATGGGGCGGGGTTCGATTTTTTTTTCACCGGCGGACAGGCACATGTGGGTTTGGAACTTTTAAACATGGTATTATTTATATCACGATACATAATAAAATATTACAGTAAAATATCTCCTGTTTTAAGAGGAAATTCATAAAAAATAATAAAATTAAGCATTATTCAGGCAGAAGCATAGACATTTCAGCAGAAACGTGAAATAATGAAGAAGTAAGTTGTTAGAAAATCAAAATAAACTGAAAAAACGTAAAGAGAGGAAAAAAGATGCTTGAATTAAACAACATCGTAAAGGATTATATTTCCGGAGATACCAAGGTAACGGCATTGAAGGGAATTAATCTGCGTTTCCGCGACAGCGAATTTGTATCAATTCTGGGACAGTCCGGCTGCGGAAAAACAACTATGTTAAATATCATCGGGGGGCTTGACCAGTATACAAGCGGTGATTTAAAGATTAACGGACGTTCTACGAAGAAATTCAAGGACCGTGACTGGGATGCATACCGCAATAATTCGATTGGATTTGTCTTCCAGAGTTATAACCTGATACCGCACCAGACCGTGCTTGCCAATGTCGAACTGGCACTGACTTTATCCGGTGTATCCAAGTCAGAGCGCAGAAAGCGCGCAATAGAAGCACTGGAAAAAGTAGGCTTAAAGGAACAGATTCACAAGAAACCCAATCAGATGTCCGGTGGACAGATGCAGCGTGTTGCGATTGCAAGAGCATTGGTAAATGACCCGGATATTTTACTGGCAGACGAGCCGACAGGCGCATTGGATACAGAAACCAGCGTACAGATTATGGAGATTTTAAAAGAAATTGCCAAAGACCGTCTGATTATTATGGTTACGCATAATCCTGAACTGGCAGAGCAGTATTCAACAAGAATTATCCGCCTTTTAGACGGACAGATTACAGACGATACCGATGCTTACAGTGAAGAACAGATGGAAGCGGATATACAGGAAAAGGAGCAAAAGCTTTCAGATGCACAGACAGGAAAGAAGAAAAAGAAAGCAAAGACATCGATGTCCTTTTTTACAGCGCTTTCTCTTAGTATGAATAACCTGATGACCAAAAAGACCCGTACCCTGCTTACCGCATTTGCCGGAAGTATCGGTATTATCGGCATTGCGTTGATTCTTTCCATTTCAAATGGTATTCAGGACTATATTGACAGGGTACAGCGCGATACACTGTCGAGTTATCCGGTCCAGTTACAGTCCCAGACCATGGATATCAGCAGCATGATTGAAATGATGACCGGGTCTGATAAGGATTCTGTTGACCATGACAAGGATAAAGTGTACAGTAATATGATTATGTCGGAAATGATGAATACCATGATTTCCGATGTGAAAAATAATAATTTAAAATCCTTTAAAAAGTATATAGATGATAATAAAGATGAGATTTCAACATATGCAAGTGATATCCGGTACAGCTACAATGTTGATATCAATATTTACGATACAGACACAAGCGACGGTGTGACACAGCTAAATCCAAGCACTATTATGAATACGATTTACGGTACGAACACTTCACAGGGCAGCATGAGTGCGATGTATACCAATGCAGATGTATGGAACCAGCTGCCGGGCAATCAGGATTTACTGGATTCCCAGTATGATATGGTAGCGGGAAGATGGCCGCAGCAGTACAACGAAGTGGTGTTAGTTGTTGATGAGAACAACGAAATTGATGATTATACCCTGTATTCACTGGGCTTTAAAGACCCTGACGAGGTAACGGCGATGTATAAGCGCATGATGACAGGCGAAACCTATGACACCGAGGAAACAGAGTATACTTATGATGAAATTTTAGATAAGAAATTCCAGATGATTCTGCCAACCGATTATTACCGGTACAACGCAGAAAAAGACATCTGGGAAGATATGCGTGAAGATGAAACGTATATGAAAAATGTAGTAGACAACGGCACACAGATTCAGGTGTGCGGTATTATCCGTCAGAAAGAAGATGCGGTCAACACGGCAATCCGGAGCGGTGTAGGTTATACAAAGGAACTGATGCAGTATCTGATGCAGGGTGTCAACGACAGTGAAGTGGCAAAAGCTCAGCTTGCCGATGAAACAACCGATATTTTTACGGGAATCCCGTTTGACAATGACAAGGATACACCGATTACAATGGATGATGTCAATGCATATGTTGCAACGCTTTCAGAGCAGGAACAGGCACAGATGCAGGCTTACATGAGCCAGATGACAGAAGAACAGATTTTGCAGCAGTTTTCGCAGTCTTTAAAGGCACAGACAACAGAAGCCACATTTGAGGGCAACAAAGAAAAGTTAGGCATTACAAACGAAGATAACCCGTCAGAAATTGATTTATATGCTGCAAGCTTTGAGGCCAAGGAAAAACTGGAAGATATTATCAGCGATTATAATAAGAAAGCAACTGATGAGGGCAGAGATGAAGATGTGATTAATTATACCGATTATGTTGGCATTATGATGTCTTCCGTAAGCACGATTATTACGGCGATTTCAGCGGTACTGATTGCGTTTGTTGCGATTTCACTCGTTGTTTCTTCTATTATGATAGGTATTATTACGTATATTTCCGTACTTGAAAGAACAAAGGAAATCGGTATTTTAAGAAGTATCGGTGCGTCAAAGAAAGATGTTTCCCGCGTATTTAACGCCGAAACACTGATTGAAGGCTTTGTATCCGGTGCACTGGGTATTGTGATTACACTGATTTTGTGCATTCCGGCGAACCGGATTATTGAAAATGTGACAACAATTGCAGGAGTTGCAAAACTTCCTGTTGCAGGTGCCGTAATCCTTGTTATAATAAGTATGGTGCTGACACTGATTGCCGGATTTGTTCCGGCGAAGATGGCAGCGAAAAAAGATCCGGTAGTAGCACTGCGTACAGAATAATAAAGCATTTGCGGTACGCACGGAATTATTAGGAATAAAGGAAGCAGTCATGAGGAACGTTTACAAATTTTTAAGAGCCTCAATACTCATTTTAATACTGGTTGGCGGGACATATTTTATTGCGCAGGAATATTCAGCCGGTATTGAAAATGCAGTCAATACATCAGCAGGCGGTCAGAGTCTTACAAAGGGAACCATAACCAATCTCGGAGATGTCTTAGCGACGGTAGAAGCAGAAATCGCCGGCGGAGCCGGAAGTGAAAAAACGAATGATACGGTAAAGTCTGATTATCAGCCGGTACAGGGAACCGGACAGCTTGTGGAAGACAGCAAATCCCAGCAGACGGATACGACACCGGCGGCATCTTATGATTTTCCGGAAAATATGTATCCGTACAGAGCCATGCTTTCGGATACACAGAAGGAAGTTTATGACCAGGTGTACGGGGCAGCACTGGAATTAAAGGAAAGTGTGACACTGTGCCGTCAGCTTGATCAGAGCAGTATTAAAAATGTCATGAATGCGGTCTTTAACGATCACCCGGAGCTGTTCTGGCTGGATACCGGCTACAGCTACGGGTACACCAGCAAGGGAGCGGTCATTTCCGTGATGTTAAAATACAATGAAACGGCACAGACACTGCAGTCTGCCAGACAGAAGTTTTTAAATGCGGCGGCGAAGGTGATTAACGGCGCCAGTTCGCTTACGACCGACCTTGACAAGGAACAGTATGTTTATAAAGCCCTTCAGAATATGTGTGTCTATGATGAAAATTCAGACATGAACCAGAGTGCATACAGCGTATTCATTAACGGAAGCTCGGTGTGTGCCGGATATTCGAGGGCATTTCAGTATATTATGCAGCAGTTAAATATTCCGTGTTATTTCTGCACCGGATATGCTAACGGCGGTTATCACGCATGGAATATTGTCTATATTGACGGAAAGTATTATAATGTGGATTTGTCGTGGGACGACTCTCTTGGAGATGTATCCAATACATATTCCTTTGCGTACTTTAATCTTTCAGATAAAGCAATTTCTGTAGACCATACGCGCAGGGAACTGTCGGTGAATCTGCCGGAGTGCAAATAAAATGTCTATGGAACGGAGATTAAAATGAAATATTTAATTGATACACATACGCATACGATTGCAAGCGGACACGCTTATAACACAATAGATGAAATGACAAGAAAGGCAGCACAAATCGGGCTGCCTGCTATTGCGTTTACGGAGCATACGCCGAAAATGCCGGGCAGCTGCGGCAAACTGTATTTCAGCAACTTTAAGGTCCTGCCGCGGGAAAAATTCGGCGTGCGCCGTCTGTTTGGCTGTGAAGCCAATATTATGGACTATGACGGAACACTGGATATGCCGGACACACTGCTTGAAAAAATGGACATTGTTATTGCAAGCTTTCATATTCCATGTATCTGCCCCGGTACAAAGGAGCAGAATACGCAGGCACTGGTGCAGGTTCTTGAAAATCCGCTGGTTGACATCATAGGGCACCCGGATGACAGCCGGTATCCGGTGGACTTTGAAACGGTGGTGCGTGCGGCAAAGCAAAACAACAAGTTTCTCGAATTAAACAATACATCATTAAAACCTGACGGACCGCGCAGCGGCGCACGGGAAAATGACCTCTGTATGTTAAAGCTGTGTATGGAACACGGTGTCATGATAACACTTGGCAGTGATGCCCATGTCGAAGAGGATATCTGCAATTTTTCGTATGCGGAAGAGCTGTTAAAAGAAGTGCATTTTCCGGATCAACTGATTGCAAATTTGGATTTGGACAGATTTACTGCTTTACTATAACGTGCTAATGTGTTAAAATATCGGTATTGTTTGGAACTTTTGAAAAAATGCTGATGCGAGTTTATCAGCACAGAAAAGGGGCAGTTATGAATAGTAAATTAAAAACACCTGCGGTAGAGCAGTTATTTGATGCAATTTTAAGTCTTGAGAATAAAGAGGAGTGTGCTGCATTTTTTGAAGACCTCTGTACAATTAATGAATTGCTGTCACTTTCACAGCGTTTTGAGGTGGCAAAGATGCTGCGTGAAAAAAAGACTTATCTGGACATTGCGGAAAAGACAGGCGCTTCTACAGCAACCATCAGCCGTGTAAACCGCTCGTTAAATTACGGCAGCGACGGTTATGAAAAGGTATTTGAGCGGTTACAGATTCCGGAAGGCGGAGAAGGACAGCAGGAATAAAACATTACGGAACAGATACATATTCTGCCCGGAGAAAGGATTGAACGTCAATCTCCGGCAAGGCTATAAAAACGGAATGTGAAGAAGCACAAAACTTATCACATTCCGTTTTTGGTTGTTCCGTAAAAATTCTGCATGATTAAAAGCGGCTTTCTTTCCATGCTTTATATTTTTAAATTTTATTTTTCATTTCTGCGGCTTTTCTGCTCGGCTTTTTCGGCTTTGCGTTCCGCCTTTTCCGCCTTTCGCTCAGACTTTGTGTGCGGCACTTCCTGCTGGCTGCGCGAAGCAAAGTCGTCAATCAGACTTTCAATAATATTTTTCTTCATATAAACATCAAAACTCAGTAAAGATACCAAAGAAAAGAACTGTAAAAATTCGCGGCTGTCCGTATCTTCAACGGTAGAAAAGGCTTCCTCCGAAAGATGCGCTTTTTCAAGGACATCTTTTGAAATGCCGGAAATCTCTCCCTTGCACAGATTATAAATCTGCTTGTAGATGTCGTCTAAGCTGCCGGTATCATTTCCTTCAAAAAACTGTTCAGTCAGCGGATTTAACAGGGTCTGTATATCACTGATAGAGAGCAGATTTTTAAAGTAATAAATAAATGTCAGGACATATAAATGCTCCTTGGAATATTTCTTTTTTACCGGCGGCGGTAAAAGATTATTCTTCGTGTAATTGTTAATCATCGTCTTTGTCAGAATCTTATCGTCCTCACGGCGTTTGCAGTCGCTTAAATGCTCGTCCATAAAAGTTGTGACCTGATCCATATAGAGGTCGATATTCGGCACCTCGCCCGGCTTGATATAATTTAACTTCGCCAGCCGCTTTAACAGCGTAGCAACAAATTGTGTATATTCAGTATTCATAACTTGTCATCTCCATTCACATAACAGTAACTATATGACATTATATAGTATTTAAAACTAGATAGCAAGGGGCGGATATAAAAGTTGGAAAAAAGAACTTTATTTTTACAACTAAAAATGTTACAATAAATAAAATTTATAGAAATGAGGTTTGGTTATGAAAGGTTTTGTAAAAAAAGCGACAGCGGCAGGACTCAGTGCATTACTGCTGGCTTCACAGGCAGGCGGCATTTTCGTGCAGGCGGCGGATGCAGCTCCGGAAAACGGCTGGTATCATCTTGGCACAAAATCCTACTGGTATGAAAACGGTGTGCGGCAGGGATATGACCCGTCAGATGCTTCTTACCGCGGCAAGGAAATTTACGATCCGGCAAGTGACGCATGGTACTGGCTGGATAATGTGGAACAGGGTGCAAAGGCAGTAAGCAAAGACGTCTATCAGGAATCGTGGGCAGGTCCGTATGCGGACCGTGAGGACGGAACCGGCAAGTGGGTCCGCTATGATGCCAACGGCAAAATGATAAAGGGCTGGAACACCAATGAAGACGGTACATATTACTTTGATTTGCAGACAGGTGCCATGGCAAAGGGCACGACACAGATTGATGGTGTACCGTGCCGGTTTGATGTCTACACGGGTATCGGACTGGATAAGACATGGGCAGAGGAAGACGGTGAAGTCTACTGGTATGAAAGCGGAAAACGTCAGGGACTGGAAGGACGCGGCAAGGAAATCTATGATCCGGCAAGCGATGCATGGTACTGGCTGGACGCTGTGGATAACGGCAAAAGGGCAGTGAATAAAGATGTCTATCAAGAGTCTGACGGTGGAAAATGGGTGCGTTACGATGCAGACGGACATATGGTAAAGGGCTGGAATACAACCGATGCCGGAACATATTACTTTGATCCGGTGACAGGTGCTATGGCAAAGGGACAGGTTACAATTGACGGACTGACCTATACTTTTAATGAAAATACAGGTATCCGCGAATCAGACGGTTACAGTAATTACGGACTGGGTGTTGCTTATCACAGTCCGTCACAGGTACGCGCGTATATGGCACAAAGCGGTGCTTCCGTTTCCAATGAAACACAAATGGCACAGGAAAACACGACTTCCGCACCGTATGCAGCAGGGTCGCTCACACAGCAGTCCCTTGACGATGCGTTAAAAATGCTTAACCAGATACGCTACATTGCGGGGCTGGATAACAATGTTACATTAAATGATACGTACACACAGAAGGCACAGACAGGAAGCATGATTAATGCCGCCAATAAAGAGCTTTCCCATTACCCGGATAAGCCGGACGGCATGGACGATGATTTATATAAACTGGGTGTCAGTGGCACAAGCTCAAGTAATATTGCCTACACAAGCTGGAATACGTCTTTATCTTATGCACTTTTAAAATTGTGGATGGATGACAGTGACATCAGCAATATCCCAATGGTAGGACACAGAAGATGGATTTTATATCCGAAAATGGGTCAGACCGGTTTCGGAATGGCAAAAAACGGCAGAAGCACTTACACAAGTGTCTATGCGTTTGACAGAAGCAACGATTCGGATATTACAGGGGTTGCATGGCCGGCAATGGAAATGCCGACAGATTATTTCGGCAATAAGGTCGCATGGAGCTATTCATACGGTAAAAGATTACAGAATGCTTCCGTAACACTGACACGTCAGAACGACGGGCGGGTATGGAATTTCTCAGGCGATGCCAGTGACGGTGATTTTTATGTCAACAACGGCGGTTACGGTCAGGTGGGCTGTGTTATTTTCAGACCGTCCGATATTTCAATCAGTGCGGAGGACAGATATGTCGTGACTGTCCGCGAAGCAGGTGAAGTTATTGCAAACTATACCGTGCATTTCTTTGAATAGGCTTTTGAATGAGACAAAATTGCGAGTATTCTTTGATATTGCGTGACAATTTGTGTGTAGTATTGTATAATAACAAATAGCTTATAGTATTTATAGGCATTTTAAGAAGAAAAAAGAAAAAAATGACATGCTGCGTTAGTCAGCAGGACGGAGGGTTTCTATGGGAATTTTAACAAGATTTAAGGATATTATGTCTGCGAACATCAATGCTTTACTGGACAAATGCGAAGATCCGGAAAAGATGATTGACCAGTACATGCGCAATCTTGAAAGTGATCTGGGTAAGGTAAAGGCAGAAACAGCTTCTGTTATGGCAGAGGAAACAAGAGCCAAGAGAGAACTTGACGAATGTACAGAGCAGGTTAATAAAATGCAGTCATATGCTGAAAAGGCACTGACAGCAGGGAATGAAGCAGATGCACGTAAGTTTCTTGAAAAGAAGCAGCAGCTGGTATCTACACAGACAGCATTACAGCAGTCTTATGAAGCGGCAGCAGCCAATGCGGCAAAGATGCGCCAGATGCATGATAAGCTTGTAAAGGATATTGAATCCTTAGAATCAAGAAAGGCAGCAATCAAGGCAAAAGTTGCGACAGCTAAGGCACAGGAACGTTTAAACAGCATCGGTTCAAGTGTGACAGGTGCAAACAACAGTATGGCAGCTTTTAGCAAGATGGAAGCAAAAGCCAATAAGATGTTAGATGAAGCCAATGCAATGGCAGAGTTAAACCAGTCACAGGAAGATTCTGATATTGACAATCTTGCAGCAAAGTATGATTCAGCACCACAGGATGCAGCAGTAGATGATGAACTGGCAGCATTAAAGGCAAAGATGGGCTTATAATATAAATAACAGCAGAATGGAGAAAAGTCATGGGGTTATTTGGAAAACAGCTTGCAAATGTTGTAGAATGGGAAGAATACAGAGATGACTGTATTTTCTGGAAATGGACGAACCGTGAGATTAAAAAAGGAAGCCGCCTGATTATCCGTGCAGGACAGGATGCCATTTTTATGTACAATGGTAAGATAGAAGGTATTTTTAAGGATGAAGGAAGCTTTGATATTGAATCCGATATCATTCCGTTTCTGTCAACTTTAAAAGGCTTTAAGTTCGGATTTAACAGCGGTGTGCGTGCAGAAGTTCTTTTTGTGAATACAAAGGAATTTACCGTAAAATGGGGCACAAAAAATCCGATAGCCATTCCGGCACCGTCACTTCCGGGCGGTATGCCAATCCGTGCGTTTGGTACATTTAACATTAAGGTCGATGACTATCTTGCATTAATTGATAAAGTGGCGGGTGTGAAGCAGATGTACACGGTTGACGATGTCAGGGAACGTGTTGTTGCTGTTTTAGACCAGCTTCTGATGAAGTGGATTTCTAAAGAAGGCAAGGATATGTTTAATCTTCAAGCCAATGCGTATGATATCTCAGCAGGGATTAAAGAAGACCTTGATATGCAGATGATTAAGATTGGACTGACCATTACCGACTTTAACATTTCAAGCTTTTCGTATCCGGAAGAAGTACAGAAGATGCAGAACAAAGCCGCTTCCCAGTCTATGGTGGGCGACATGAATAAGTATGCACAGATGGCAATGGCGGACAACATGAGCAATGGTAAGTCCTCTAACATCGGTGTGGACATGATGAATATGCAGATGGGATTACAGATGGGCAGACAGATGATGGACAGCATGAACAGCATGAGCAGCGCGCCACAGAGCAGTACGTCAGGCAGTGGACCGAAGTTCTGTCCGGAGTGTGGTTCACCGACAAACGGTGCAAAATTCTGTTCCAACTGCGGACATAAATTAGTATAAAAATCCGGCGGCGGCTGTTTTATTTTCGCGAAAGCGGACAAATGTGCAGTCAAGCGAGGAAAGCTCTTGATAAGGGTGATATAAAAAGAGCTGTTATGCATAAAAGTATTTTTGGAATACTTGCATGACAGCTCTTTTTTGTTTATAATGACACATACTTGAAACAGTGCGTATGCAGTGTGTACATCTTTGGGCAGGATAGTCATAAAGAAACTGTATACACGCAGGAATGGAGGAACGGTTTGAATTTAGATGGATTAAATGACTGCCAGAAAAGGGCGGTAAAACAGACAGAGGGGCCAGTGTTAATTATTGCCGGGGCAGGTTCGGGAAAAACACGTGTTTTGACAAACCGCATTGCATATCTGATTGATGAATGTGGAATCAGCCCATATAATATTTTAGCAATTACATTTACCAACAAAGCCGCCGCAGAAATGCGTGAACGTGTGGAAAAGGTAACGGACTGTGGCAGTCAGGTGTGGGTAAGTACCTTTCATTCGACCTGTGTGCGGATTCTTCGCCGTTACATAGACAGAATCGGGTATCAGACCAATTTTACGATTTATGATACGGACGACCAGAAAAGCGTAATCCGGGATGCCTGTAAAAAATTAAACATCGATACAAAAATGCTGAAAGAGCGCACAATTATGAGTGCGATTTCATCTGCCAAAGATGAAATGATTTCGCCGGATGAAATGGAAGTGAATGCCGGGGGCGATTACAATGCCAAAAGAATTGCCGGTGTATATAGAGAGTATCAGAAGACACTTAAAGCAAATAATGCGCTGGATTTTGACGATTTGATATTTAAGACGGTTGAACTGTTAAACCGTGATGAGGAAGTGTTGGAAGCGTATCAGGAGCGTTTCCGTTATATCATGGTCGATGAGTATCAGGATACGAATACATCGCAGTTCCGCCTGATTAGCAAGCTGGCGGAAAAATACGGCAATCTGTGCGTGGTTGGTGATGATGACCAGTCCATTTACAAATTCCGCGGGGCGAATATCAGCAATATTTTAAATTTTGAAAATACATTTCCGGGTGCAAAGGTGATCAAACTGGAACAGAACTACCGTTCGACACAGACGATTCTTTCTGCGGCAAATGAGGTGATTGTGCATAATATCGGAAGAAAATCCAAAAAGCTGTGGACGGAAAACGGCAAAGGGGACAAGATTCATTTCCGCATTTATGAAGATGCTTATAAAGAAGCGGAAGGCGTGGTGGAAAATATCTGTGCCTGCGTGCGCGACGGCTGGAATTATAACGATATTGCAATTCTTTACCGTACCAATGCACAGTCCCGTCTGCTGGAAGAAAAACTGATAGTCAGAAATGTGCCGTACCGCATTTACGGCGGCATTAACTTCTACCAGCGAAAAGAAATCAAAGATATTCTTGCCTATTTAAAGACGATAGATAACGGTATGGACGGGCAGGCGGTGAAAAGAATTATCAATGTACCGCGGCGCGGAATCGGTGCGACAACACTGGAACGTGTACAGGAGTTTGCCGATGCCAACGATATGACGTTCTGGGATGCTTTGTGCAATGCCGCAGAAATTCCGAATATCGGCAGGGGACTTTCAAAGATTGAATCCTTTGTGACACTGATTCTGGGATTTCAGGCAAAGAAGCAGTTTTTGTCTATCCGCGAGCTGACAGAAACAATTCTTGAAGATACGAGGTATATGGAAGCACTTGCGGAAAACGAAACCAAGGAAGAAGTTGAAGCAAGACAGGAAAATATCGATGAATTTATGAATAAAATCATCAGCTATGAGGAACAGACCGAAGGTGATTTTTCAGAAATGCAGACAGACAGAGAAAATCCGCAGGCAGCTCCGACACTCAGCGGATTCCTTGAGGAAGTGGCGCTGATTGCAGATATTGACAATCTGGATCAGGACGGCAATCAGGTCATGTTAATGACCCTGCACAGCGCAAAGGGTCTGGAATTTCCGATTGTATACATGACAGGACTGGAAGACGGACTGTTCCCAAGCTACATGACGATTATGTCCGATGACCCGACAGAAGTCGAGGAAGAACGCCGATTGTGTTATGTCGGCATTACAAGAGCCCAGAAGGAATTAAATATCAGTGCGGCAAAGACACGTATGATTCACGGCGAAACACAGATGAATAAGGTGTCGCGTTTTGTAAAGGAGATTCCTGAAAATCTTTTAGAAGTTGAAAATCACAGCTACGGCAGTAAGAAAAGTGCCATTTCTTTTGGCGGCAAAGACAGCAGTGAATCACAGGGACACTTTGATTTCCGTGCAAATGCAAAGGCGGCGCTGTCCCGCTACGGAAGCGGAACAACCACTTATGGTCAGGGCAATAAAAAGGTTGCAATCAGTGGACAGAAAGGCATCGGCAGTGCCTATGCCACAAATTACGGCAGGACACCGACTAATTACGGTACAGGAAACTTTGCACAGCCGAATAAAAAAGTCGGTTTTGGGAAAGAATTTCCGATGGACATATTTGATTTAAAAAAGCCGGCAAAAACCACAACGTCCTATAGCATGCCATCAAAGAAAGCAGCCGGGGCAATTAAGTCGTCAGGACAGGCAGCAGGCGGGACAGGGCTTGGCTACCGGGTCGGCGATACCGTTTCCCATGTCAAATTCGGAACCGGACAGGTGCTTGCTATCGAAGACGGTATGCGTGATTATATGGTGACAGTCCAGTTTGAAGAATTTGGCACAAAAAAAATGCTTGCAGGGTTTGCAAAATTAAAAAAACAGTAGTAAATCGGGCAGGCATATGCTATAATGACAATAGAATATACGTGAAAAGAAAGGGGCTATGATGATGATGAGCAGAGATAAGATTGAGGATAAATTAGAAGAACTTATTGCAGCAAGCAGACTCAATGAGCTTTTAAACAAAAAAGAAGCCGAGGAAGAAAAGAAAAAGAGCAACTGCGTGATTGCAGTGCTTGCAGTCATCGGTGCAGTTGCGGCAGTCGCAGCGATTGCTTATGCGGTTTACAGATATTTCACACCGGATTATCTGGAAGACTTTGACGATGATGATTTTGAAGACGACGATTTTGAGGAAGATGACTTCGAGGATGAAGACTAATCCAATCGTAAGTGAAAAAGTTTACAAGGATGCCACTGGCTGGAGTATCAGTCAGTGGTATTTTTTAAGAAAATTTATGATTATGGCAGAACAGGAAAATAAAAAGAAAGCAAGAGCGAGGTATTCATGAAAAAAGGCGAAACATATACAGGACGTGTACAGCATGTGGATTTTCCCAATAAGGCGGTGGTATTTACAGAGTCGGAAAATCCTGAAGATAACGGACAAAAGGTTATTGTAAAAAATTCAATTCCGGGACAGAAGGTCCGGTTTATGGTCAATAAAAAGCGCGGCGGCAAATGTGAAGGCAGACTGCTTCAGGTGCTTGAAAATGCACCGTCAGAAACGGCAGACAGATGTAAGCATTTCGGAACATGCGGCGGCTGTGTCTACCAGAGTGTGCAGTATGAAGAACAGTTAAAGATGAAAGAAGCACAGGTTCATAAACTGCTGTCGGAAGCGGTTGACGGGGAATTAAACTTTGAAGGCATTATCGGAAGCCCGTGTCAGGAAGCGTACCGCAATAAAATGGAATTTTCATTCGGTGATGAAGTAAAGGGCGGCGAACTGGCATTAGGTCTGCATAAGCGCAACAGCATGTATGACATTGTGACGGTGGACGGCTGTAAAATCGTTGATGAAGATTATCATAAAATTTTAACGGCGGTGCTTGAATACTGCCGGAAAAAGGAACTTCCGTATTACCATAAAATGACCCATGAAGGCTATCTGCGCCACCTGCTGGTGCGCAAAGCCGTAAAGACACAGCAGATTTTAGTGGATGTTGTGACAACGACACAGATAGAGTTTGATATGGCAGAACTGGCGGGTATTTTACGGGAACTGCCGCTTTCCGGTACACTGACGGGATTTTTACATACACGCAATGACAGTGTCGCCGATGTTGTCAAAAATGAGGGTACAACGGTACTTTACGGCAGGGATTACATTGAAGAAGAACTGCTCGGACTGACTTTTAAAATTACGGCATTTTCATTTTTCCAGACCAATTCACTGGGAGCAGAGGTGCTGTATTCCAAGGCACGTGAGTATGTCGGTACGACAAAGGACAAGGTGGTCTTTGACTTATACAGCGGCACGGGAACAATTGCACAGATTCTTGCGCCGGTTGCCAAAAAGGTTATCGGTGTTGAAATTGTGGAAGAAGCTGTGGCAGCAGCCGCAGAAAATGCAGAAAGAAACGGACTGGACAACTGTGAATTTATCGCAGATGATGTGTTAAAAGCACTCGATAATATCACAGATCGCCCGGACTTTATCATGTTAGACCCGCCGCGTGACGGCATCCATCCGAAAGCACTGGAGAAGATTATTGATTACGGTGTGGACAGCATGGTCTACATTTCCTGCAAACCGACTTCACTGGCAAGAGATTTGGCGGTGTTACAGCAGAGAGGATATAAGGTTGTAAAGAGCTGTTGCGTGGATATGTTTCCGAATACGGTGCATGTGGAGACCGTAATTTTGTTGTCCCGAAAGGCTCCAGATGCCGAAATTAAGGTAAGATTGGATATGTCGGAATTAGACATAACAAGTGCAGAAAGCAAAGCAACATATAAAGAAATACAGGAATATGTAAAAAATAAATATGACCTGCATGTAACAAATTTATATATAGCACAAGTAAAACGTGAATTTGGAATTATAGAAAGAGAAAACTATAACACAGGTGAAGGCAAGGCAAAAGTGCCACAAGTAACAGCTGAAAAAAGGGAAGCTATTATAGATGCACTTAAATACTTCCAGATGATTGAATAAAAAAAGCTATATAGAAAAGAACTCCTTCGGGGGTTCTTTTTAATTTTTGGAAGATGTAAATATGTGTTTTCCAAAAATCAATTTTTGATACAGTTAGGACAGTTCTCGCATCAAAAAGACAAGTGCAGGACTTAGAAAAAATAAAGTGTCTTTTCATAGGTGTAGATAAGTTGCTATTTTTAAAATTTTAGGTGTAAGTTTTGTACATTTCAAGTGACAAAATAAGATAAATAGTCAAAAAGTGTCACCTAAAAATAAAAAAGTGGAAGGTAAAGGGGTATAAGTGGAAAATTAAAATATAAATTCCACTATAATAGCAACTTTTCTACACCTTAGTTATTATTGAAAAGATAATATTTGATAACTTCATATACTTAATATCTCTTAATAGAATTATCTTATACAGATAGATGTACACTTATACTTCTTAATCTATACAGATATGATTACTATTACTTAATCTTAATAATACAGATACAGTTATATTAGTGTTATCTATAAAGGTATTATGTATCTTTATATAACAGTTAAATAAATCTATAGTTAATACTCACTCTCTTATTCATGTTACTAATATAAATAGTAAATCTATTAGTTAATACTCTAACATGAATGATCCTTTGTTCTGCGCAATAGGCAAACCAAAAGGTTTGAACATTGAAAATCCAATGACAAATGGTTCATACCATTTATTTTTTACCTACTCTAGATCATGCCTTACTGCTTAACAAATTTTGTATTTAACAAAATTGTGCGCAGTGCGGCATTACAAATAAATTCATTTAATAAGAGTACTACACCTTATTTCATTGATTAACGCAAATGACTAACTTCTTAAGAAATGTTACTGTAAGCAGAGAATAGACTGCGTATTTACTTCAACAGAGATCTGGTTTTAAATGAACTTAATTAATGAAACTGTACAATCGACGATCAGGTGAGGTGTAGCAATATATTCAAAACTACTGTGTGCATCTCTACACAACATTTATATAATGGTTGTGAGTAGAAAACATTGACATTTTGACAAGATTCTGATAGCAAAAATGGCGGATTTTTGGTATAATTAGTACAAATTGTCTTGAAAGGAATTTGATACTATGTTAGATGAAATTCGTGCAAATGAAGCAGTTAATATAAGTGATGATACAATGAACAAATTAAGAGCAGACTTTCCATCTTGTTTTACAAATGAGGGGAAGTTTGATCTGTTAAAATTTAAAGAATTGTTATCAGACAATATAGATATAACAAATGAAGGATATGAATTAAATTTTCTGGGAAAAAGCTATGCAAAGTATTTAACATCATTAGATGAAGATACTTTGCTTATTCCAGATGAAGAACACAATAAGCAGGGTATAAATAGAAATAGTCAAAATGTCTATATAACAGGTGATAATTTTGATTCTATGAAGCACCTCTTAAATTCATATCGTGGATTAATTAAATGTATTTATTTAGATCCGCCATATAATACAGGATCAGATGGCTTTACATATCATGACAAATTCTCTTTTACAGTACCTACATTAATGGAAAAATTAAATTTAGGTGAGAAAGAAGCAGAAAGAGTATTAGATTTAACAACAAGGGGATCTGCATCACATTCAGCATGGTGTATGTTTATGTTACCTCGTCTGCTTATGGCTCGTGATTTATTAACAAATGATGGTATTGTGGTAATCTCTATTGATGAAAGTGAACATGCAAATTTAAGATTATTGTGTGATGATGTGTTTGATGAAAGAAATTATGCTGGAGAAATAATCTGGAAGAATAGTAGCAAAAATGACCAAGATTATATATCTATGCAGCATGAATATATTTTATTTTATGTAAAAAATAAGGATATAAATAAGGGGCAATGGAAAGAAAAAAAAGAAGGTCTTGATGAAATTTTTAAGGCATTTGAAGGATTTAGAAAACAAACAGATGATCCAGATGAAATACACAAATTGTCTTTAGAATGGTACAAACAATTTTCAGAAGCCAATCCAATATATGGAAGTAAACATTATAGCTGGTATGATGATATAAAAGGTGTATATTTTCCAGATAATATTTCTGGACCAAAATTTGGACAGTATGTATATGATGTTGTGCATCCAGTAACAGGAAAAGTTGTAAAAGCTCCTGCAAGTGGATGGAGATACCCAGAATCATCAATGTTAGAATTAATAGCGAATGGCGGTGTCCACTTTGGAAAAGATGAATCTGTTATCCCAAATAAAAAAACGTATTTGGTAGATACACAATATCAATCATTAACAAGTATAAAATTTAAAGATGGGCGTGTTGCATCAAAGATGATTGAAAAGTTGCTGGGTGATGCAAAATATTTTTCTAATCCGAAAGATGTTGATTTAATGGCATCAATTTTTACAGCATTAGGAATAGGAAACAATGATATTGTTTTAGATGTGTTTTCTGGTTCTGGAACAACTGCACACACAGTAATGAAAATGAACGCAGAAAATGGAACAAATATAAGATATATACACCTGCAGTTAGATGAAGCAGTAAAAGAAAAAGATGCACCATATAAGGCAGGATATAGAACAATAGATGAAATTGGACGTGCAAGAATAGAAGCATCTGCAAAGCTGGTACAAGAAGAAACAGGGGCAGATATAGACTATGGTTACACGCATTATTACATTAAGCAATTAGAAGATGATTCTATTGAAAAAATGGAAGAATTTGATCCAGATGTGATGCTTGTTGAAAACAGTCTTAATGATGAAATAGGTGAAAATATAATACTTACAACTTGGTTGTGTAAAGATGGATATGGATTTAATCCAGACGTAAAAGAAGTGGATTTGGCTGGATATAAGGCATATTATTGTGGCAAGCATCTGTATTTAATTGGAAGGCAGTTTACAAAAGATAATGTAGATGCATTGATTAAAATGTATGTAAGTGACATTACATTTAATCCAGAGCACATAGTTTTATTTGGATATAGTTTTGAATCATGGACAATTTCAGAAACGATACAAAGAAATTTAAGCATATTAAAAGGAAGCAGAAAAGATTTGAATGTTAATATTGATACAAGATACTAAGGGGGTGATTTAATGGATTTGCTTTTACAAAAAGATTTACCACACCAGCAATATGCGGTAGATGCGGTAAGCAAGGTATTTGAAAATGTTGCTGTTGGCGTACCCTCTTTTTATTATATGAATCCATTAGTTAATATAAAAGATTCTAACATAGAATCAAATATAACAGAGTTACAAAAGTCTGTTGAAAATGCAGAATGTAGTTATTTACCTGCAAAGGATTATTTACATATAGATATAAAAATGGAAACTGGAACAGGAAAGACATTTGTATATACAAAGACAATTTTTGAATTGCATCAAAGATATGGATTTAACAAATTTGTTATAGCAGTTCCATCACTTCCAATTAAAGAAGGAACAAAGTCATTTATAGAAGATAGTTATGTAAGAAAATTTTTTGCTGATACTTGCGGTTATGATTGTGAAATAGAATTATGTACAGTAGATGCGGCAAAGAAGCAGAAAAAAGGAAAAAAATATTTTCCATCTGTTGTACGTGATTATGTAACAGGATCAGATAAGATAAAAAACAAAATATATGTATTATTGGTAAATATGGCATTGCTTACAGGATCAGAAAAAACAGGAACATTAACAAGAAGTGATTATGATAGTTCAGTTGAAAACTTTTTTAATCCATTGGATGCAATCGGAGCAACAAGACCAATAGTAATAATTGACGAACCACATAAATTTTCAAGAGATCAGAAATCATATGGTGTTATTGAAAACAGATTAAATCCACAATGCATTATAAGATATGGAGCAACATTTCCAGAAATCAGTATCGGTAGTGGAAAAAATAAGATAAAGAAAATTGATTATTGTAATTTGATATATAATCTTGATGCATATGCATCATTTGATCAAGGCTTAATCAAAGGAATTGCAAAAGAGCATTTTGCTCCTGCAACAAAAAGTGAAGAAAAAGTAAAAGTATTAAGCATAGCAAATAAGAAAGCCAGATTACAGTATAAAACAAAGACAACAACCAAAACATTTGAACTTGCAAAAGATGATTCATTATCTATGATTAGTTCAGATTTTGGAAATTTATATATAACTGGAATATCTGGAAGTAATGCTATTGTATTATCGAATGGTATTGAAAAGCGTGTAGGTGAAGAATTTGAAGTAGATACCTATGCAAATTCATACCAAGAAGAAATGATAAGACTTGCATTAAAAAGACATTTTGAAACGGAACGTGAAAATTTCAATGGTGATGATCCGATAAAGATAAAAACATTAGCATTATTTTTTATAGATGATGTGTATTCATACAGACCAAAAGAAGGAAACACACCATTTTTAAAAGAAATGTTCAATAGGCTATTAAGAGAAGCAATAGAAAATATACTTCCAGATTTAACATTTTTTGAAAATGAATATAAGGAATATTTAGAGGCTACACTTGCAGATATTGAAGGGTGTCAAGCTGGATATTTTGCACAAGATAATAGTGATACGGATGAGAATATTAAAAAAGAAGTAGATGTTATTTTGCGTGACAAAAAAAGCTTACTTTCAATCAGAAATGCAGATGGATCATTTAATACCAGAAGATTTTTATTTTCAAAATGGACATTGAAAGAAGGCTGGGATAATCCAAATGTATTTACAATAGCGAAATTGCGATCAAGCGGTAGTGACATAAGCAGGATGCAAGAAGTAGGACGTGGATTAAGATTACCTGTAAATACTATTGGAAGCAGGGTATCTAATAGAGAATTTATGTTAAACTACATTGTTGATTTTGGTGAGGCTGATTTTGCTGAAGAATTAGTAAAAGAAATCAATGGTGAGCGTGGAACAAAGATTGATGTTATAACAGATGCTCAATTAGATAAGATAGCAGATAGAAGAAAAATTGATAAAAATGTTGTTTTTGCACAGATGCTTATGGATGGTTTAGTTGATGCCGACAAAAAAGTTATAGCTGGAAAACTTGATGAATTATTACAAAAATATCCAGAAATACAGCAATCTAAGGCAAATAGCAAAGTCAAGGATAGAAACAAAGATAAGAATGAAAAGGTTACTATCAATAAAGATGCATATGATAAAATCAAGGATCTATGGATGCTATTAAATCAAAAATACACATTACAGTATGATGATGAAATAGATGATAAAATAGATGTTGCATTACCAGAAATTATTTTACAGTCACTTACAGATATAACAATTTCAAGTGTCAGATCAGAGGTAAAAGCGAATGAAGGGCAGATGGTTGTAAATAATGGTGGTAGTGTACCATATGTTATAAAAAAGAAAATGAAATATAATGATTTTCTTAAACGTATTAACAAAGCAACAAATATTTCTATTACAAAAATACACAAAGCATTTTGTGAAGCAAATAAAAGGAGCACAATAGATTCATATAAGATAAATGAAAAGACTGCCAGCAATATTATAAATGGATTTTCAGACTGGAAGTACAACAACTTAAAAGGTCATTTTTCATATAAGAAGGCAGATATACCAGTAGTAAGGACAGCATTAACAAATTCAGATGGAACACCTGTAGATGCTATTACAAAATTATATATTGGCTCAAAAGATGCGGATGGAGCTATAAATAAAAATTATTTATACAATTCACTTGCACATGATTCGGATTTGGAATTAGAAAATATTCGTGCGGATATAGATAGTGTTGTTGTGTATGGTAAGATACCAAGAAGAAGTATTGCAATACCTACAATAGATGGACAGACCTACAGCCCAGACTTTATGTATTTATTAAAGCAGAAGGATGGAACACAGACATTAAATCTTGTTGTAGAAACAAAGGATTATGAACATGAAGCCGATCTTCGTAAAGCTGAAGGATATAGAATAGAATGTGCAGAGGAATTTTTCAAAGCTCTAAAAGCAGATGGAATAAATGTAACATTTGAAAGACAGCTAAAAAATGATAAGATGGTTAGCATAATAGGAGATGTATTGAATAAATAAGAATTAGCAGGTTGAAATATACCTGCTTTTTTATACTTGAAATATACCACAATATATAGTGCTTTATAAAATAGAGCAACCACAATATGGTGCATAGTTTTAAGCTGGAAGCGATAGAAATATTTTTTGTTAGTAAAACATCATAAATAAAAAGTTGTCCTATATGTCACAAAAGAAAGTATTACTATGGAGATATAAACAATGACAGGAGGTAAATTATATGTCAGCAACAACAAGTGAATTATTAGATTCATATACAAAAATGTTGGATAGTGAATTTTATAAAAATCTAAAAGGTATAACAGCAGGAATAGAAGCACTACAAAAATCACTTGTAGGAAGTGATTTACATAAGCAGATGCAAGCATGGCAAACTGTATTAAACGATCCAGAAAGTTCTATTAATAAATCCATGCGTATGTGGTCTGAATTTTCAATAAATATTGATTATGGAAAATGGACTGGATTACAGGCAGGATTACAACAATTAGCTGATCAGATGCCTAAAATAGACATGAGCTCATTTGCAGGCTTACAATCTCATTTAGGCGAATTATTGAATACAGATAATATAATTAATTCCAAATTTTCAGAGGTTATTGATTATGCATATGAAACAGCAAAAGAAGAAGCTGGAGAGCCAGAAATAAGCAAAGAAGAGTTAGGAAATGTTGTTAGGGAAGAAATAAAAAACGATACTCTTGGTGAGGCAGATATTGAAAATAACAAATTTAAAGAAAAGTTCTATGCAGTTATAAAATTTTTCCTTAAGGATGTATTGCTGCCATTAGCTTTGAGTCTTATATATGATTTAGGCAAAGCACAGCTTGGGAAAGTTATAACATTTTCTGCTGAGGATAATGCACCTGTGATTTATGAAATTCACAATGAGAATACATATGTAAATATCATAGACCATACAGATAAAAAATATCGTGTATTTTTTATTGATGATGATGGAAATGTGATTGATGGTTATATGGATAAAGAAAATATAAATATGAATTTTGAAGATGATGAGGACGAACAGTAAAATATAATTTTATATAAATGTTGGATTTTGGTATAATTAATCTATCACAAAAAGAAATGGAGGGCTTTATTATGCCAAAAGAAAACATATTTTCTGGCAAGTATGAACCAGATCGGGACACTTGCACAGAAGCAAATGAAAGTAATGTTGCCAGATTCAGAACAGCAATGTTAAAGTTAGACAGAATACATAATGATGATAATGAAAAAGATCTAACTGAAAACATTATGCAGTTATGCTCCAGAAACAATAAGACTGGGGAAAAAATTGATTTAAGTGCTGATTATGAATTTGAAGATGCCATGGACTGGCTGGAAAAAGTCTATAATGATGTAGATGCAGATTTAATGATAATGGCAATAGACCAATTAGCAGAAAGATATGGTTATACATCAGATATGGATGAAACTATTGAAATTGAGCAAGAGGATAAGTGGCGTTGTTGGGAAACTTTTGAAAGTGTAATTAATAAAAGCATAAGAACATATGGTTCACTTCCAACAGCAAAACGACAGGAAGATTTTAAAACAAGAATAGCTGCAGGATATAGATTATATGAAATGGAAAGCCAACTATCTGTCATTCTATTAGTAAAATAATAGAAAGGAAGTGGTTTTATGGTCTATGGTTATCATAGAACAAGCACACGTGAGCAACACTTGGATCGTGGTATAGCTGAAATTACAAAATATTGTGAAGAACATAATATGAAATTAGAAAAAGTATATACCGACCAGCAGACAGGCAAGAATTTTGAAAGAGCCAGATATATTGTTTTAACAGAAGATGTATTGAGGGCAGGTGACATATTAATTATCACTGAAATAGATATGCTTGTAAGCATAGACTTAATAAAGATGGACATAAATGTGATTATCACAAGCAGTGGTCAGAAGAAAAGGTAGATAATGCGGTATCTGAAATAATAAGAAAGTTGGTAAACAATCCAAGATTTTCAGAAGTAATGAAAACAAAAATAAATACAAGTGTAGATACAAGCGAAGCAGAAAAAGAGCTTGCTAATGCAAAAAAGGTATTAAAGCAGTTAATAGGCACAAAAGATAAGATTATTTTACAGATTGATACACTTGATATATTAGATAAAAATTATGATCGCAAATATGATGATTTACAGAAGCGATTAGATACAATTTATGATAAAATAGGTGATGCAGAAGATTTAGTATCTGAAACAGAAGATAAGTTATCAAATATCCAGAAGGATAAGATAACAGGTGATAACATCTATAATTATCTATTAATGTTTGATAGTGTATATGATGTACTGTCTGATATGGAAAAGAAGCAGTTTTATAATGCATTACTTACAGACATACAAATATATGAAGAAGAACAGGATAAGCAGATAATAAAGTCGATTGGATTCAAGTTCCCAGTATTCTATGATGGTGAATTTACAAAGAGAATTATTCGGGACAAAGAAAAAACAGTCGAGACGGTAGTTTTGATGTCAAAGGTGAACCCTAAGAAGTAAAAAATATGTAGTAAATAAAAGGCTTTTCAGAGAGCTATCGTTAAAGAGTACGATTGGCTGCTGGAAAGATGGGTGACTGGGCCGCAGCCATGGGTATTGAAGCGGTCTACATTGATAAGGACACAAAGATCCGTGACTTTAAACGTGACCTGATGCTTGGCGAGGTATTCTATAAGTAAGCGCTAAGAAAAACAAGCGACTGCGAAGCAGGCATTTGTGTCAAAATTACAAGGAGGTATTACAATGGACGCAGCACAATTAATTATTGAGGGAAAGGGTTACTTAGGTATTGAGTTTGGGTCTACCAGAATTAAAGCCGTTCTGGTGGATAAGTCAGGAAATGTATTGGCATCCGGTGGACACAGCTGGGAAAACCGTTATGAAGATGGTGTCTGGACCTATTCTCTGAACGATATTTGGGATGGCTTACAGGATTGTTACAAGGATCTTAAGGAGAATGTGAAGAAGGAGTACGGTGTTACCTTAAAGCACTTAGATGCCATCGGATTCTCTGCGATGATGCATGGTTATCTGGCGTTTGATGAGAATGATACCATTCTGGTTCCGTTCCGTACCTGGAGAAATACGATTACAGAGGAAGCAGCTTCAAAGCTTACTGCAGAATTTAACTATAACATTCCGCAGAGATGGAGCATTGCACATCTTTATCAGGCAATCCTGAACGGGGAAGAGCATGTTCCCTATGTGGATTTCTTTACAACACTGGCAGGCTATGTTCATTGGAGACTGACCGGAAGAAAGGTACTTGGAGTCGGTGATGCATCGGGAATGTTCCCGATTGACATTCACACCGGGGATTATGATCAGGCGATGATTCAGAAGTTTGATAAGCTGGTTGCGGATCAGAATTATCGTTGGAATCTCCGTGATATTCTTCCGAGGGTGTTAGCAGCAGGAGAGGAAGCAGGTGTGCTGACCGAAGAAGGAGCTTCCCTTCTTGATCCGAGTGGGGATCTGCAGGCAGGCATTCCGCTCTGTCCCCCGGAGGGTGATGCAGGAACCGGTATGGTCGCAACGAACAGCGTTGCGAAACGAACCGGTAATATCTCTGCAGGAACCTCCATATTTGCCATGGTAGTTCTGGAAAAGGAGCTTTCCAAGGTATATCCGCAGATCGACCTTGTAACTACGCCGGATGGCGCGCTGGTTGGTATGGTACACTGTAATAATTGTACTTCAGATATCAATGCGTGGGTGAATCTGTTCAGGGAATTCGGTGAAATGTATGGTTTAACCTTTGATATGAATGATCTGTTTACAAAGCTTTACAGTGTTGCATTAAAGGGTGATCCGGACTGTGGCGGAATGATTTCCTATAATTACTTTTCCGGAGAGCCGGTTACCGGTTTTGATGCCGGTGCACCGTTGTTTGTACGTGATGCCGAGAGTAAGTTTACACTGGCGAATACCATGAGAATGCATCTGTATTCTGCACTTGCAGCTTTAAAATCCGGTATGGATCTGATGCTGAAGGAAGAGGGTGTCCAGGTAGACCAGTTATTTGGACATGGCGGCTATTTCAAAACAAAAGGTGTCGGACAGAGAATTGCGGCAGCAGCTATGAATGCACCGGTATCGGTTATGGAAACAGCCGGTGAGGGCGGTGCCTGGGGTATTGCTGTTCTGGCTGCATTCCTTGCTAAGAAGAAGGACGGCCAGAGCCTTGGCGAGTTCTTGAATGAGGAGATTTTTGCCGGAAACAAGGGTGTTAAGATGGATCCTATGGCAGAGGATGTCGAGGGCTTTGAGAAGTTCATGGAGAAGTATATGAAGAATCTCCCGGCTGAGAAGGCTGCTGTTGAGGCACTGTAGACATATTTTAAAAACATGTAAATGTTGATAAAGATTTAAGAATAACTATAAGATAAACATCTTAAAGTAAGAGATAAATATTTGGAAGGAAGGTTCTGTCATGTTAGAAGAATTAAAAAAGAAGGTATACGAAGCAAATATGCTTCTTCCGAAATATGGTCTGGTAACATTTACCTGGGGTAATGTGAGTGCTATTGACCGTGAAACCGGATATTTTGTGATTAAGCCAAGTGGTGTGGATTATGAAATTATGAAGCCGGAAGATATGGTGGTTATGGATCTTGAAGGAAACCGTGTGGAAGGAAGGTATAAGCCATCCTCCGATACACCGACCCATCTGGAGCTGTATAAGGCGTTTCCGGAAATAGGTGGAATTGTACATACCCATTCTTCCTATGCTACCAGTTGGGCACAGGCGGGAAGAGACATTCCCTGCTACGGAACCACCCATGCAGATTATATCTACGGTCCGGTTCCCTGCGTGCGCTGCCTGACAAAGGAAGAAATCGAGGACGCTTACGAGGAAAATACCGGACACTTGATTGTCAACGAGTTCAAACGTCTGGGCAAGGACCCGAAAGCAGTGCCTGCCGTTCTGTGCAAGAACCATGGGCCTTTTGCCTGGGGCAAGGATGCCAGAGAGGCTGTCCACAATGCGGTAGTACTGGAAGAGGTGGCAAAAATGGCTTATCGTGCAGAGACGATCAACCCCAGAATTCAGCCGGCACCGCAGGAGCTGCAGGATAAGCACTATAATCGCAAGCATGGAAAGAATGCATACTATGGCCAAACAGTTCAGAAATAGAATTTGGCTTATAGTGCGAGGGTGCTTGCACACAGAGCACTATATGACAAATTCTATTAGCGGAGCGCACCTCCATGAAATGAATTTGTGAGTGGAACGAACAAATTTATGAATGGAGGTCTGAACTGTATGCTGGAATTTGCCACCGCAACATTTTACGGTAGAAGAGCAATTCTTTTACTAGACTAGCATTCGTAAGTATGCTAGTATAACAACGTAAATCGCAACAGACAAGCCAATATGGCGGAATGGAGGAGACAATGAAGAATTTAGAACTGCAAAAGCGTGCCAATGATGTCCGCAAGGGCATTGTGACCGCAGTTCATGGTGCGAAAGCGGGACATCCCGGTGGATCCCTGTCAGCCGCAGATATTTTTACATTTTTATATTTTGAGGAGATGAACATTGACCCACAGAATCCCGATATGGAGGAGCGTGACAGATTCGTACTGTCCAAGGGTCATACAGCTCCCGGACTCTATTCCGCACTGGCTTACAGAGGATATTTCCCGGTAGAGGATCTGCCTACTCTGCGTCACCTGGGTTCCTATCTGCAGGGTCATCCCTGCATCCATATCCCCGGCGTGGATATGTCTTCCGGATCCCTGGGACAGGGCATTTCCGCAGCAGTAGGTATGGCACTGGGTGCAAAGATGGAGAATCGTGATTTCCGTGTATACACACTGCTGGGTGACGGTGAGATCGAGGAAGGCCAGGTATGGGAGGCAGCCATGTTCGCAGGCTTCCGTAAGCTGGACAACCTCTGTGTTATGGTAGATAACAATAATCTGCAGATCGATGGACCTATCGACCAGGTATGCTCTCCTTATCCTATCGATAAGAAGTTCGAGGCATTCAATTTCCATGTGATCAATGCAGATGCTCATGATTTTGATGCGATCCGTGCAGCATTCAAGGAAGCAAGAGAGACCAAGGGCATGCCCACCTGTATCGTATTCCATAGCCTGAAGGGTAAGGGCGTTTCCTTCATGGAGAACAGTGTGGACTGGCACGGCAAGGCTCCCAACGATGAGGAGTATGCAGTGGCAATGGCAGACCTTGATAAGATCGAAAAAGAATTAGAGAAAGCAGGTGAGCAGTAATGGCAGAGAATACCGTGAAAAAAATCGCAACCAGAGAAAGCTATGGTAACTCCCTGAAGGAGCTGGCAGAAGAATTCCCCAATCTGGTAGTATTGGATGCCGACCTGGCAGCAGCTACCAAGACCGGAATCTTCCGTAAGGCATATCCCGACCGCCACATCGACTGCGGTATCGCAGAGTCCAACATGATGGGTGTGGCTGCAGGACTGTCTCTGGTAGGTAAGATTC
>OGLM01001164.1_pt1 | contig 28418 bp, 23 predicted proteins | sample 1572531 | NCBI WGS metagenome assembly OGLM01 (sample SAMEA2581909, study PRJEB24529) | metagenome | biome: Human gut stool | place: China | collected 2011 | reverse complement strand
AAAAACCCAGCCGATATCGCCATTTACACGCTCCATACCCGCAAAATATGTCTTGTTCAAAATCTCCTGAAACTCCGCATAGGCATCCTTCGGAAGCTTCACACTGCCCTCATCATACAGGATTCCATAATGATAGGTACAAAAGCCCTTGCAGTTTGCAAACTTCTCACGGAACTCCGGCTCCTTCTTCCACAGATGAAAGATCGTATCAATATACCGCATCGACGTCTCTTTCATCCGGTTACAGATGAAACACGAATCCTCCAGCCGTTTGATATAATCACTGACCGAAGAGCTTGCCTGCTTCTTAAAAAGTCCTCCCGATACAACTGGTTTCCCTGTACTGAGCGCTTTCAGATCCCGGATTGTCTTATCCGTATGTGTCTTTAACATCAAGGCAAGCCCCAGCCGGTTCTTCTCTGCATAAAGCATCCGTACATGGTGCGCACAAAAGCCCTGCTCGTCTGTCATTGCACGGTTATCATCCTCCATATAGCTTGGTCCCATCGTGTAATCGATTGCATTCCGCTCCAATTGCCGGTTCATCTCGCAGATTGGACATTCACAGTCCGTCGTAAATGCGTCATTCACCGGAATCGTATACAACTGTTCTGCCATTTTTTGTTCCTCCCTTTTCTTTGTATCTCATTCAGACGGGCATCTCCCATCTTATTGCACAAAAGAGAGCACAGCGATCCCGTTGTGCTCTCTTTACTTAGTTTACAATATAATCTCCTGTCTCTGCATCCCGCAGGAAATGCAGTTTCAGATAATTCCTGTAATTACGTAATTTCCCTTCATAGATGATTTCCAGATCATCACACATCCGAAAATCACGCGGGCAGGTCAATCCCGGTTTCTTCATAATCAGTGAAATTCCCGCCTTACGCAGAACATACGACACAAACTGTGAACAGAAATAATTGTATCGCCGTTCCACCGATCTCTGGCACATCACACCTAAAATTCCAAGATAATTATATCGATAAAATGCTTTTTCACTCTTAAATTGTTCCAGTATTTCCTTGATCTTTTCATACTGTTCTTTTGTTACACGCAGTCTCCCGATTCTGCATGTTGTCTGGACATCACGCCCAAATACCCCCATCGTGATATCCTCATTGATAAATCCGCAGTCAAACGGATTATATAAGTGCTTTCTTGCGAAGCTATACATTTCCTTTAGTTCCACATCCATCGCCAGTGATGTATGCGCATATGGCTCCCGCGTCCATAGCTTGATCACACGTGACGGAAGTGTCTGTGTCTTGGACAACACAATATAAACACTGTAATCTTCCTCTTCTGGTTCATACACGTGCAAAGGAATGTCTGTCATAATATTATTTGCATCCATACTAAATCAATCTGTTATTACAGATTATGCTCCATCTCATTTATTGTTCTTAATACTCTCCCGAATCATATCCTTCAGCTTCAGCGCCTCATCCTTCATACGGGAAGATGCCGACCGCGATGTAATCACGATGGACAATAACCGCAATGCATCCTCGTTTTTTCCAAGTCTGCGCGCTAAATCCGCTAATAGATAGTGGAGTGTATTTTCATCCATTCCCGCCATTGGGAACGTCTCTGATGAGATTGCCTTCAAAAATCCTTCATACGCATTTTTTAAACATTCTCTTTCATCCATATACAGGGAGCGATTTTCCTCCGGTGTGATACCTTCCGGTCTCGCTGCAAGATACTGTCGTTTTCCACGCAGTACCCATGCGTATTTCAGACACGTGTATGCCCGCTCACTATTTTTCGCCTTTTTCACCATCGCTGTGATCAGCGCCAACTGATAGCGCGTGATCGCGTCATCATATGTAAAGATATCCTTCTGGATTGCCGGCTCTATACCATTGAACTTCGAACCGATCTGTTCGCTGATATCCCGGATCTGCCGGTTCATCAGCTTGCCAAAATATCTGCCAAGCGCAGAATATCCACACTTCTCGCAGGTAATCACATCATACTTGATTGGATCTATATGATTATAAATCGGTCGAAGATCCGTATCTTTGCTTTCCAGCCGGACCTTTCCAGCTCGCACGCATTTCGTCTTAAATGTCAGATTACAAATCGGGCATTCATAAGTCTTATCAAACAGTGCTTCTTTCTCCAGCTCCTCCGGTGACTTTGTCTCCTTTTGTTCCGCTGCCCCGCGGCGTGCGGCTGCTCCGGAATCATTATCTAATATCTTTGATTCGTCAAAATCGCCAAGGCCAAGATTTCCGATTATGGAAAAAATGCCCATCTCAATCCTCCTCTGCCTAACACCCCTGTTACTTCTCTTATTTACCCGGCTTGTATGAACTCTTTAATGAGACAATCCGGTTAAATACCAAATGATCTTCTGTTGTATCTTTCTCGTCCACACAGAAATATCCATGACGCAGGAACTGGAACTTATCACCCTTGACAGCCTCTCCCAATGCTGCCTCAAGCTTACAATTCTTTAAAACTGTCAAAGAATTTGGATTGTAGTTCAGGGTACCATCTTCATTGAGTTTTCCCTTTTCTTCATCCACAATATTCTCGTACAGGCGAACCTCTGCATCCACTGCACTTTCTGCAGATACCCAGTGGATCGTTCCTTTGACCTTTCTGCCCTCAAAACCGGAACCACTTCTGGTCTCCGGATCATAGGTACAGTGGATCTCCGTTACAACTCCATTTTCATCCTTCTTGTAATCCACGCACTTTACGAAATAAGCACCCTTTAAGCGCACTTCATTTCCAGGGAACAACCGGAAATACTTCTTCGGCGGCTCCTCCATAAAGTCTTCGCGTTCAATATATAACTCTCTTGAGAATGCAACCTGACGCTTGCCTGTAGATTCATCCTCCTGATTGTTATCGATATCAAAATATTCGACCTGACCTTCCGGATAGTTATCAATAATCAGCTTGATTGGATCTAATACCGCCATCATACGGTTTGCCTTCAGACGCAGGTCCTCACGGATACAATACTCAAGCATTGCATAATCCGCAGAGCTCTGTGACTTTGATACACCAACCAGCTCCATAAACATTTTGATGGATTCTCTTGTAAATCCACGTCTCCGAAGTGCAGCGATTGAAACCAGTCTTGGATCATCCCAGCCATCTACGATGCCATCTTCTACCAGCTTCTTGATATAACGCTTTCCAGTCACAACATTGGTCAGATACAGCTTGGAGAACTCAATCTGTCTCGGTGGGTTCTTGTATTCCAGTTCCCGTACAACCCAGTCATAGAGTGGTCTATGATCCTCAAACTCCAATGTACAGATAGAATGGGTAATTCCCTCCTCAGCATCCTCGATCGGATGTGCAAAATCATACATCGGATAGATGCACCACTTATCACCGGTATTGTGATGTGTCATACGTGCAATACGATAGATAACCGGATCACGCATATTGATATTCGGACTTGCCATATCAATCTTCGCACGCAATACCTTGCTTCCATCCGGATATTCTCCGTTCTTCATACCCTCAAATAATTTCAGGTTTTCCTCTACGCTTCTGTCACGGTATGGGCTGTTCTTGCCCGGTTCCTTCAGTGTTCCACGATACTCGCGGATCTCGTCTGCAGACAGATCGCAGACATAGGCTTTTCCTTTCTTGATCAGCTTGATTGCTGCTTCGTACATTGCATCAAAATAATTCGATGCGAAATAAATCTTATCTCCATAATCAGCGCCCAGCCACTTGATATCATCAATGATGGACTGCACATATTCTGTCTTTTCCTTTGTCGGGTTCGTATCATCAAACCGGAAATGGAATGTTCCGCCATACTCCTTGGCAAGACCATAGTTTAACAGAATTGATTTGGCATGTCCGATATGCAGATATCCGTTTGGTTCTGGTGGAAAACGGGTTACAACCTCTGTATATCTTCCTTCTGCCAGATCTTTATCTATCTCCTGTTCAATAAAATTCTTTGAAACTGTTGCTTCACCTTCCATGGACGTACTCCTTTTTTTCTAGTATTTCTCTATCATAGCATTGTATATGCATTTCGTCAATTTACTCTTTCGTGTCTGTCGGTGCAGACGCATCCGGTGCCGCGCTGTTTTGTGTACCATCTGCAAATACGCTGTCCATCTGGGAATCATAATTTGTCATGATCTTGTTATTGATTTCCATGGAACGCTTCTCATAATCCTCGTGCGCGAGTTCTTTTTCTGATTTCTCCACATAGGCTTCGCCACCACCCATGCTTGTCTGGAAATCACGATTGACTTCCTCTACCAGTGCATTTACCTCTGGTGTAAGAATTGAGCTGTCTACCTTCGGAATCTCGGATGTCTGCTCCAGATCGGATGGATCTGCCTGCTTCTCTGCTTCCTGTACCGTTGGAATCTCACTGCCTGTACTTCCATCGATTACGGCATCTGCCAGTTTCTCATCCGCCGTTTCTGCCTGCGGTGCTTCCAACTCCTCGGAAACCTCTGGCTTATCCAATCCAAGTTTCTGCAAAAGCTCTGGATTCACATCTTTATTTGCATTGGCAAGCTGGGCGATCATATCTTCCGCATCCAGCATCTCTTTGTTCTGCTTATTGATCCGTCCTGCAAAGATTACAAGACATACGACCAGAATTACGATAATCACAGCAGCTCCAACCATAATTCCAATCACAAGTGGATTTGTGAACGGACTCTTCTCTGTCGGAACTTCCACCGGTGCACTTGGTGTTGCCACAGTCGGGGTTGCCGGAACCAGTACTTCCTCTGACACGATCATCGGTACATAGCGTAAAAATGCCTGTTCCTTTGCATCGTACTCATAAAAGCCTTCCTCGCCCTCAACATTGATCGCATAAACAAGATACAAATCCTTATCTGCAATATCATCAGACTGATAAGCAACGACCGAATTGTCTCCAATCTTCAAAGTCGTCTCCTTAAATCCATCCGGAATTGCAACACCATCTGGAACGGCAGTTATAATATAACGGTTATACTGAGAAGAATACTCCTGATATGGAGTAAATACATCCTTTTCCGCATCCATAATAAACCAGTGGTTCTCGCCATCCTCGTCTTTCAGACATACCACCCTGATCTTCTTATTTGGGGACTCGTAAGAAAGTACATCCCAGTCCTTATAAGTTGTCGTACCGGCAGTAAAGCCTTCCGGTGCTTCCAGACCATCCTCGTTCATCACAAATGAATATTCTTTTCCATCGATCGTCGCAACCGGATCTCCGACATCCTCGCCCGCCTGTACATTGATCGTATAAACCTTAACCGCACCATTTTCCGCAGTAACGGTTACCCGTACAGTGTTCTTTCCTTTCTGGATCGAATTGGCACCAGAGACACTTGTTGTCGCGTTGCCATCTGCAGCAGATGCGCTGACAACCACACTTGTAACATCCTCATCCACCTGTAACGAGTATGTCGTACGGTCTGCGGAAAATGCAGGTGTCAATGTACCCGGAGATACCTGCAGACTTGCCAAATCGCAATCTGCCGATCTTCCATCATCCTCTGTCGTCTCAGTTGTCTCTCCAGCCTCTGTTGTTGCATTTCCATTATTGGTATCTCCATTGTTCGATGCGGTTGCAACCGTTACCGTTGCACCTGCATGGGAGATTGATATGGCATTGCCGTTGATATCATAGACATCACTTCCGCTTGTTGTGATACTTCCGCTGCCATTTGCTATGGCTGTAAAGGAAATCGAAAATGAACCCGCAGAGGTTCCACTTGCCGTTACCGTTCCGCCGCCGCCATTGACGATGGCGCTTCCACTTGCGGAATTATATTGCAGCACACTCGAATTGTAGGACACATAGATCGTGTATGCGGAAATATCCGAGCCACTGACGGATATCGTTGCAGTGACGTTATTTCCCACACTCACGGTGCTTGCGCTCAATGCAATCACTACATTTGCCGCCTGTGCATCGATCTTTCCAAATTGCAGGCATAAAATGAATGCCGTTAAAATTGCCAGTCCACGTTTCAAAAATTGTTTCATGATAGTCCTCCTGCTTCTTCCTGTCGTTTCTCATGTATGTTACTGGATTGTCTCCAATCCAACAATATGCCGCTGTATCTTGACGATATCCAACGCGGTTACTTTTCCATCTCCATTGATATCCGCGATTGCAAGCACATCACTGTTTAACGCGTCCAGACCAACAATCAGACGCTGCAGCTTGACAATATCCAAAGCTGTGATCTTGCCATCACCGTTCAGGTCGCCCTTCTTGCCACCCGCAGACGGTGTCGTTGGGTTGTTCGTTGCCGTGCCCCGCACGACTGTTAATTTATAGGTTCTGGTCGCACCACTCTGCGCCGTCACCACAAGGCTGATCACGTTTGTTCCCTGTGACAGGCTCACCGTTCCTGCGCCGCTCACACGGGCATTCTTATTCACCGGTGTTGCTGTGATATTGATCTTATCTACGGAAGCGGACACGATCAGACAATAATCCGTCGTATTGTTCACCGCATAGGACGGTGTCAGTCCGTATCCCGCAATGGAAAGCGTTTTGAGCCAATTATTTGGATTTCCGGAATCCGCAGGTTTTGAAACTGCCTGTGACGGCAGGCTGGAATAAACCGGAATCTCAAACATCATCGAAGAGTTGAGCAGATTATTGTTTTTATATGCATTGTAGCTTGTCAGGCACTCCGTTGCCGGTGACTGGATATTCGTCATGTACTGATGACTGAACAGACTGCTCTTGTTTGTCACGTTAAATTTCTGTGTATATAACGTATTCTGTCCGACATTGATATACGATGCACCGAGATACTGTGCACCGCCAATGATAGACTTTGCTGCGGTGTTCCACGGACGTCCATATGAACCGCTTCCGGCCGCCCATTGCAAGCCCTTTACCGCTGCATTGCCATTTGGCGTGTCAAATGCTCCAATGTTGTAGAAGTTATAAATGCCCGGATATGAGGAATTCGTTCCAGAACATGCAGTTCCAATCGTAGAACCCATCTCCAGACGGATACGGCTCGCAATATGATATGGGCTGACACCGGACTGTGCCGCTGCCTCCATAATGATCTGTGCATAGGTGCGGCTGTCACCTGCCGGTTTTGTCTGCGACATAAAGGTCCCCTTCAAAATTGCTTCCACACCAGTCTCATTCTGTACGCCCTGCTGATAAGACAGGCTCTCAAATGCAAAAATATAATTTTCATACAAGTATGTACGTGGGTCCATATAATAAGCAACCAGTTCATCCGATGCCGCAAACCATGTCTTTCCATCGAAGGAACTCCATGTGTCCGTTGCAATGTTATAGCCGATTGTCGTCGATCTCCAGTTATAATGCGGATACGAGCTTGTTCCATAGATCAGATTCTTGACCTGCCCGGATTTGGATACCTCATTAGCTACAAGTGTATTCCAATCCACTCCGGTCTGAACCGCCCGAAATTCCCAGTTTGGGTATTTCTCATGGATGGCACGCAAATAAGGCTTATAGCTGTCCGGGAACCCCTGCGCCGAAAGCTTTGCCTCAAAATCAGCATCCCCACTCGGTGTCGAAGGTGTCGGTGCTGCACCAGCCACCACGGATTGGGAACTCACATATCCAGTATAGCTGCCCCCATTATAGGTGAGCGTTACCTTATACCAGCTGGAATTGGATGTATCCTGTATCGTCAGTGCCTGTCCACCATTTAAATAAATTGTATTTCCATTGGAATCTTTTATCGGCGTACCACCGGGTGTCTCACGAAAATAAACCCCAGTTACACCAGATTTTATAGAACCTTCCGTTGCTGCTGACGCATGCAAAACGGGTATATATTGAAAAAGCAGAACAACCATACAGATTGCCACTACCGTTGCTATCCATCGTTTTTTTGTCATCAAACCACACCTTTTCTGAATTTGAGCCTAGTTATACAAGGGTAGTATAACACAATATATTGATGGTTGCAGTAATTTTTTGGCTTTTTTTGTGATTTTTCACAGAATTTTCTGAATTTTTGTTTTCAACATTCCCTCTTGACAGAAAACCAATAATAAAGTATTATCTCTGTTGTGCTTTATACAAAGCAAGCTGGTATGGCTCAGTCGGTAGAGCGTCGCATTGGTAGTGCGGAGGTCACGGGTTCGATTCCCGTTACCAGCTTATAAAAAAAGAACTTCCTTTGTAAGGAAGTTTCTTTTTTTGTCTAATTCTATTTCCTTGATAATTTCCCACGGATACGCTGCAATGCATTGTCAATCGACTTCTCTGTCTTTCCGAGCTGTTCTGCGATCTCCTCGTAGGAAAGTCCCTGCAAATACAGTTTTAACACCTGCTGTTCAAGCTTGCTAAGCTCTTTTTTGATACGAGCATTCCGATCTTCGATCTGTTCGCGTGCAATCAATAGCTTCTCCGGGTCTTCTTCCCGGCTTGTGGAAAGACGTTCCTCCAGCATGAAGTTGTCACCCTCCTCGCTGTTCATATACAACGATACATAGGAATTTAACGGCACATGCTTCTTGCGGTTCGAGTTTGTGATTGCATTCTGAATCTGTCTGCGGATACAGACACTGGCAAAGGTGGAAAAGCTGGCTGCCTTGTCCGGGCTGTAATCCCGGATTGCCTTAAAAAGCCCAATCATTCCCTCCTGCGCCAGATCCTCGGTTTCCGCGCCGATCAGATAGACTGTACGCACTTCCCGTTTGACCAGATATCCATACTTTTGCAACAGGAACTCTGTTGCCTCATCCTCACCAGCCCGTCCAAGCGCAAGTATTTGATTGTCGTCCATCTTTGTATAATCCAACGTTTCTTCTCCGTATTTTTACTGCATTCTCTGCCGCACAACCTCATAGGCAAGCACGCCGGCTGCCACGGATGCATTCAATGAATCTATATCGCCCTTCATCGGGATCGATACAACATAATCACATTTTTCTTTGACAAGGCGGCTCACACCGCTTCCTTCGTTTCCGATCACCAGACCGATCGGTCCGGTCAGGTTCGCCCGGTACATCACCTCACCGCCAATATCAGCGCAGGCAAACCATAGGCCTTTTTCCTTTAGTTCTTCGATTGTCTTGGCAATATTTGTCACCTTGGCAACTGGTGTATAGTGGATTGCACCTGCCGAAGCCTTGACTACCGTTGCAGTCAGTCCGACTGCCCGGCGCTTCGGAATGATCACGCCATGTGCCCCACACAGATTTGCAGTACGGATAATCGCACCTAAGTTATGCGGATCCTCAATCTCATCTAAAATAAAGATAAACGGATCCTCGCCCTTTTCCTTTGCTTTTTCTAAGATATCATCCACTTCCGCATATGAAAATGCCGCTGTAATTGCCATCACACCCTGATGCTTCCGGTCTGGAGACATCTGATCAAGCTTTTCCTTGCTCACAAAATTTACGATCACATCTTTTTTCTTCGCATCACGTAAGATGGATGAAATCACGCCATCGCGCAGACCATCCTGAATATACAGCTTGTCGATTGTTTTTCCGGCACGAAACGCCTCTAACACCGCATTTCTGCCTTCAATCATATGGTCGTCCTGCGGTTCCTGTTCATTTATAATATTCTTATTCTCACTCATCTTTGTTTTCCTTCATCATACTTATGATTCTTTACTCTCAAGATACTGCCGGATCATACCATCCACAAAATATTGCAGCCGGTCCATATCTCCCTTCAGATACAGATATCCATACAGTGCCTCTAAACCGGTCGCTTTACGGTACTGTCCCATCGTGGCATTCTTTGCCTTGGAATGGGTATTCGTATTTCTGCCACGCTTGTAGACATCCAGCTCATCCTCTGACAGTTCTTCCATGATCTGGTCGATATAATCTGCCTGATTCACCGCCTTAACGATCTTGCTGACCTCCACATGATACTTATGCGGCTGCATATTGGAATGTGTGACAAAATATTTCTTCACAAGCAGATCCAATATACTGTCACCCATATACGCAAGCGCAAGTGGCGAGTACTGATATGCATTTACCTGTTCGGTCTTTACGCTCTCTTCCATCTTACACCTTCTCTGGTATCCTCCAGAATGATTCCCTTCTCTGTGAGCAGATCACGGATTTCATCCGCTCTCGCAAAGTTCTTTGCCTTTCTGGCTGCCTGACGTTCCTCGATCAGATTCTCGATCTCCTCGTCTAAAAGCACCTCCTGCTCCTTGATATCAATACCAAGAATATCCATCAGCTGTTTCATCGTATCATAGATCTTCTGCGCAAATGCCTTGCTTGTTACACCAGCCTCGACATTTGTATTTGCAAATTTTACAAGCTCAAAGATAACAGAAATCGCATCGGCTGTATTTAAGTCATCTTCCATCGCATCTTCATAGCGCTTTACAAACGCTGGAATCTCCTCTGCCAGCTTTGTCTCTGCCTCGGTCATATCTGCAACTGTACTGTTGTTGATTGCTTCCTCTACCTTTGATGCTGATGTGCGGATTCTGTCCAGTCCGTTCTTAGAGCTTTCCACAAGCTCTGATGAGAAATTAAGCGGACTTCTGTAATGTGCGGAAAGCATGAAGAAACGGATGACCTGCAGATCGTACTTTTCTCCAATCTCTCTTACCGTGAAGAAGTTACCGAGTGACTTGGACATCTTCTCGTTGTTAATCTTCAAAAATCCATTGTGCATCCAGTACCGTGCAAACTCTGTATCATTGGCTGCCTCACTCTGCGCGATCTCATTCTCATGATGTGGGAAGATCAGATCCTCTCCGCCACCATGAATATCGATCTGCTCACCCAGATATTTCTTGGACATGACAGAGCACTCAATGTGCCATCCCGGACGGCCCTCGCCCCACGGAGACTGCCATGCCGGCTCGCCCTCTTTCTTCGGTTTCCAGAGAACGAAATCCAGCGGATCTTCCTTCTCATCCTCACCGGATACAAGAAGTTCACGGTTTCCGGCACGCAGATCGTCAATATTCTTCTTAGAAAGCTTACCATAATCAGAGAACTTTCTCGTACGGAAATATACGGTTCCATTTACTTCGTATGCATAGCCCTTCTCAATCAGCGTCTCTACCATTGCGATCATGTCCGGGATTTCCTTCGTTGCCTGCGGATGTGTCGTTGCTTCTTCTACATGAAGCGCTGCCATATCCTTCTTGCACTCTGCGATGTAGCGCTCGGAAATCACAGACGCATCCACACCTTCTTCATTCGCGCGCTTGATGATCTTGTCATCGACATCGGTAAAGTTTGACACATAGTTTACTTCATAGCCCTTGTACTCAAAATATCTGCGCAATGTATCAAACACGATCATCGGTCTTGCATTTCCGATGTGAATATAGTCATATACGGTTGGTCCACAGACATAGATACCTACCTTGCCCTCGTTGATCGGATGAAATTCATCCTTATGTCTGGTGAGTGTATTAAAAATCTTCATACCTGTTTGTTCCTCCTGCGATCGTTCCATTTTTCTTTTTCAAATATGTCATGCAATCCGCGGTTTGTCAAGCAAAAGCTTAGTGTGCAAACTGTGAATTGTACAGATTCGTGTAGAAGCCATTCTGTGCCATAAGCTGGTCGTGGTTTCCCTTCTCGATGATATTTCCATCCTTCATAACTAAGATTACATCTGCCTCGCGGATTGTTGACAATCTGTGTGCAACAATAAAGCTCGTTCTGCCCTGCATCATACGGTTAAATGCCTTCTGGATCCGGATCTCCGTACGTGTATCAATGGAAGAAGTCGCCTCATCTAATATAAGCATCGGCGGCAATAACAGCATCACCCGTGTGATACACAAAAGCTGTTTCTGACCCTGTGAAAGATTGCCGCCATCCTCAGCGATCACCGTGTCATAGCCCTGTGGCAGACGGCGGATGAAGCTGTCAGAATGTGCAAGCTTCGCTGCCTGTACGATCTCCTCATCGGTAGCATCCGGCTTTCCGTATGCAATGTTCTCACGGATCGTACCGCTCTTTAACCATGTCTCCTGCAATACCATACCATAATTCTGGCGCAGGCTGTCTCTTGTCATATCCCGGATATCTGTACCATCAACCGAGATGGAACCGGTATCCACATCGTAAAACCGCATCAGCAGATTGATAAGTGTACTCTTTCCACATCCGGTTGGTCCGACGATTGCCACACGCATACCCGGCTTTACAGAGAGGTTCAGATTCGTGATAAGTGTCTTATCTTTCACATAGGAGAAATTCACATCCTTAATCTCGATTGCACCCTTCGTATCCGTTAATACATGGGCGTTCTCCTTCTCCGGTACCTGTGGTGTCTCATCCAGAAGCTCAAACACACGACCGGCACAAGCCATCGCATTCTGAAGCTCGGTGATGACGTTTGATATCTCGTTAAATGGTTTTGTATACTGGTTCGCATAACTGAGGAAGCATGTAAGCTGTCCAACAGTAAATCCGGTCATAATCGCGGAAATGGCACCGATGATACCGACTGCCGCATATACAAGGTTGTTGACAAATCTCGTACATGGATTGACCAGTGACGAATAAAACGTTGCTGACATGCTGTCCTTCTCCAGACGATTATTGATCTCCTCGAAGCGATCGAGTGCATCATCCTCATAGCCAAATGCCTGCACGATCTTCTGCTGTCCGACCATCTCGTCGACCAGTGCTGTGATCTCACCACGTGTCTCTGACTGCTGGTGGAACAGATGATACGTACGCTTCGCAATAAACGATGCCACAAACAGGGAAAGTGGCGTCAATACAATTACAACCAGCGCGATTGGTACATTTACAGCTATCATAAATCCAAGCGTTGCAAGAATCGTTACGATTCCGGTGAACAGCTGTGTAAATCCCATCAGAAGTCCGTCTGCAAACTGATCGATATCTGACACGATACGGCTCACAATATCGCCATGTTTGTGCGAATCAATATAGGAAAGCGGAAGCTCCTCCATATGATTAAACACTTCGATGCGGATATCCCGCACAACGGAATACGTGATATGATTGTTAATAATATTCATAAACCACTGTGAAATCACTGTCACAACGGTTACCATCAAAAATGTATAGATGATGTCCTTGATTCCATCGAAATCAACCAGACCTTTTCCGACGATTAAGTCGATTGCATCACCGGTCAGAATCGGTGCATACAAGGTAGAGGCAACAGTGATCATCGCACAGACAAACGAAAGGATGACCAGAATACGGTATTTCTTGATGTGTGTCAATACACGCTTCAACACAGCTTTATCAAAGCCCTGCAACTTCTTTTTCTTATCCTTAGACATCTGCCTTCACCTCCTTGTTCTGGGATGCGTAGATCTCCTGATATACCGGACAATCCTTCATCAATGTATCATGATTGCCAATGCCTGCGATCTTACCATCGTCCAAAACGACGATTTTATCTGCATACATAATGGATGATGCACGCTGCGATACAAGGAATACGGTTGTGTGATCGGTCTTCTCCTTGATTGCTTTCCGGAGAGCGGCATCCGTCGCATAGTCAAGTGCGGAAGAACTGTCATCAAGAATCAGGATCTCCGGCTTTTTCACAAGCGCACGCGCGATCGTCAGTCTCTGCTTCTGCCCACCGGACAGGTTCTTACCACCCTGATTCAGCATAAACCCGATACCTCCGTCCTTCTGCTGCACAAAATCCTCCGCCTGTGCAATCGAAAGCGCTTCCTCGATCTCCTCGTTCGTTGCATCTTCCTTGCCCCAGCGGATATTATCCGCGATCGTTCCGGAGAACAGCACTGCCTTCTGTGGAACGACACCAATCTTTTCAATCAACTGTTCCTTCGGATATTCTTTTACATCCACACCGTCGATCTTGATGCTTCCCTGCGTACAGTCATAGAAACGTGGGATCAGATTCACAAGTGTGGACTTACCAGAGCCGGTACCTCCGATAATACCAATCGTCTCGCCACGTTTTACCTTCAGCGATAAGCCCTCGATAGAAGATTCCTTTGCCTCCGCATACGTGAGACCTGCATCGACAAACTCCACCTTCGGAATCGCTGTACCGCCGGCTGCTTCCACGGGTGCAGTCTCATATATCTGGCTGCTTGTCGTCTCGAAGATCGCACCGAGACGGTTCGCACAGGCAACTGCCTTTGTCTCTGTAATAATCAGATTTGCAAGCTTCACAAGCTCAATCAGAATCTGTGACATGTAGTTTACAAGCGCATATACTTGTCCCTGCTTTAAAATACCGAGATCTACCTGCTTTGCGCCGCCCCAGATCAAGGCTACAATCGACAGGTTAATGACTGCGTAGGTCAGCGGATTTAAGAAAGAAGAAATCTTTCCGACGAAAAGCTGTCCTTTCGTCAGCGCTTCCGTTACCTCGGCAAACTCCTCTTTTTCCTTCTTCTCCTGATTAAATGCACGGATGACACGCACACCGGACAGATTCTCTCTGGACTTCAATGTCACTGTGTCAAGCTTGCTCTGTACTTTCTTATACAAAGGAATCGAAACAAGCATAATTCCAAATACGATCACAATCAGAACCGGAAGCGTAATGAAGAACACACGCGACGCCTTCGCATTGACCGTAAATGCCATGATCATTGCACCGAACACAATAAACGGGGAACGCATAAACAGACGCAGGAACATATTGATTCCTGTCTGCACCTGATTGACATCACTCGTCATACGTGTGATAAGTGTCGCACTACCGAGCTTATCGATCTCTGTATAGGAAAGTGTCTCGATATGCTTGAACAGATCATACCGGATTTCCTTTCCGATTCCCATTGCCGTCTTCGCTGAAAAATACTGCGCTGTGATGGAACATCCAAGTCCAATTACGCCGAGTCCAACCATGACAAATGCCATCTTATAAATATATGGCTTGTCATTTCCTGCAATACCATTATCAATGATTGCCGCCATAACGAGCGGTACCAAAAGCTCAAAGGCCGCTTCTAACATCTTGAATAATGGTGCTAAAATTGCTTTCCATTTGTAATTCTTGAAATATTGTAATACTTGTTTCACGTTTCTTTCCTTTTTCTCTTTCCCTTATTTTATAGTTGACCTATGATACAAATTCCCTTAAACTATTATAGACAAGGATTTTTCTTTTTCAATACAAAATCAAAAAAATGTAAAGGAGATTCATACTATGGACGATAAAAACAGATCATTTTCAACCGATAATACCGACGACGATGACTATGTAGACATGGTGTTAGATGATGGCACAGAGCTTCATTGCAGTGTCATTGCCATCTTCCCAGTCGAAGGTCAGCAGTATATCGCATTGCTTCCGGACAAAGTCATAGAAGGCTACGAAGAAGACGACGTCTTCCTCTACCGTTACACAGAGAAGGAAGGCGACGACGTCGAACTTGGCATGATCGATTCCGAAGAGGAATACGAGATCGTTGCCGATGCGTTCGACGAGCTTTTAGATAACGAAGCCTACGAAGATATGTAAGTTTCTCTATTCTGTAAGGTCATAGATTTCCACTGTCTGTGTTTCAAACTGGAAGCTGTAAATGTATGACCACTGCGTCGTTCCGTTCAGACACAGATCGACATTTCCATAAAATGTACAATTATCATTTGCATCCAATGAAAATCCATCTACTGTCACACCGTAGATGGATGTTTCTTTGTCTGACAGTTTTTTCATCCGTAAACAACTGTCAATTACCATCTGCCGCACATCATCGAGCGTCGTTTCTTTCTTCACAAGTGCATCTGTGAGCGTAATTTTCTTATCCTGAATCCGGTCATAATTGTAGCTTGCAATATCTCCATAGCCACCGACGAGCGGATACTCGACATAGCGTACAACCACTTGTAAATACTGATTCGTGCTATATTCCGTTGTGCGGATCTCCGGGATGATCTCTTTTCCATCTTTGTCTTTCTCATAAATTGCCCCCGGTCCATCCATGATGTCCTGATTCAATTCTTCGATCACCGCACTGTCATGCGTCGATGTAAATTGCGGAAGTTCTATCGCATGTCCGTCCAGTTCCGTATGTACTGCATACGTCAGGGAAGAATCCTCCGATGCATAATTTACCGCTTCGGTTGCATCTTCCTTTGCTGCACAGCCAATCAGGCACAGACAGCTTCCAATCGCCGCAAGCACCATAACCAGTTTTCCCTTTTTTAAGATTCCTTTTGCCATGTAATATCCTCCACAAACCGGCTCTTATCTTTTGCCTTTCCTGCGATTGTTCTCGGTACATAGATATGCAGCGCATGTCTTGCCCGCGTCATCGCCACATAAAACATCCGCCGTTCCTCTTCGAGTTCCGCTGCCGTTTTTGCCTTTTTATACGGCGTAATCTCTTCCACTGCATCGAGAATGTACACCGTGTCAAATTCCAATCCCTTCGCACTGTGCATCGTCATAAGATTGACACCCTTCCGCATCCGGTTCTTCTCCTGCTGTCTCGCAAGCTGCTCTTTGTATTCATCTATAAATGTAAAAAGCTCCGCGTAGCTTTCCATATCTTTAATCATATATCCAAATTCATCTAAAACCTCATACATCTCCGATGCATCAAGCTGGCGGTATTCCGCGTAATCCTTAATATACGTGTCATAACCGATAAAATTCCGTATGAAATTGAGTGCCGGATACGGACGCAGCTTCCGAAGCATCTTTACATCTGCCATCAGCTTATCCAGATTCTCGACGACGGACTCCTTATTGCGGAGCCGAAACCGCAGCTTATCATAATCAACCGGATCTTCAAGCAAGGCGTCCCGGCTGATATAGCGCGACGGTTTATTTATAATTCTTAAAAATGTCGCCCGCGAGGTATCGCCCATCGCAATCCGCATATAATCCAGCACATACCGCACTGCAAAATGGTCAAACAGATTCGGCAATGCATCACTCAACGTATATGGGATATTATATTGATTAAGCTTATAGGCAAGCCGACGCGGCTGTAAATTTGTCCGGTACAACACCGCTTGTTTTTCATATGCGATTCCAGCCTGATACTGTTCCCGAATACGCCGTATGATACACTCGTTTTCCTCCGCCTCATCCTTCACGGTATGCATCTGTACAATCCCAGGTTCTTTTGAAACTGCTTTTAACTGCTTCTTATATCGCGTCTGGTTCTTCTCAATTACCTGCGTTGCCGCCTGCACGATCCGGTAATCGGAGCGGTAATTTTCTCCGAGGTACACAATCTCACAACTTGAAAAATCCTTGCGAAACTGCTGCATGATCTCTGGTCTTGCGCCCCGGAATCCATAGACGGACTGGTCATCGTCTCCGACGATACATGCATTTTGCCGTGGATTTGCCAGCATCCGAAAAATCTCATACTGAATCCGGTTGCTGTCCTGAAACTCATCTACCATGATATATGGAAACAAACTTCTACATTTATCCAAAATATCCGGTCGCGCTGTTAATAGTTCATAGCAAAGTACCATCATATCGTCAAAATCGATCAGCTTCCTGCGTTTTAACTCTGCATCCAGCCGTCGGTACAATTCCCGGAATGCATGTTCTGGCATATCCTTACTGTAATAATTTTCCACATCCATCATGTCGCATTTGACAAGGCTTACCTGTGAAACAATACTGCTTACAATCTCTTCCTTGTTCTCGTAGCTCAGCTCCATCGTATGTAAAATCTGCTCGATGATCCCCCGCTTTTCTTCCTCGGAAATCACACGCAGCATGGATTGCCCATATGCAGTTTTTAAAATCCAATAAAATATGGAATGAAAGGTTCCAAATCGAACCGGATATTCCTTTCCGGGTGTCATCGCACGAAAGCGTTGCTGCATCTCCCCTGCGGCTGCCCGTGTAAAGGTTATAACAAGAATATCTGCGGGTGAAACACCCGCAGATTCTATCAGATACTTGATTCGTTTTGTAATTACAGTTGTCTTCCCGGAGCCCGGTCCTGCAATCACCATCATAGGTCCATCCACATGCGAAACCGCCTTGGATTGTGCCTCGTTTAATTTCATATTATGCATTCGCTCCACAGCACTTCTTATACTTCTTTCCGCTTCCGCAAGGACATGGATCGTTACGTCCAACCTTTGGCGGCTTTACGATTGTCTTGGAAGACTTCTGGATCTTGTACAGTTCCTTTCTTCTCTCAGGAGTCAGGATCTTATCCCACTGTGGAAGTGTATACAACCACTCTGCGTTGCAGTCTACCATGTTCATATAAAGCTTCTCTGGATCGTAGCCGAGCGCTACCTGTGAGTCCTCTTCCAGCTCATCGACCTTGTTTGGCACGATCAGACTGTCCTCGATACCATCCAGAAATCCGATCATCAGCTCAATGCTCATATCGTACTTCTCAGCCAGTTCTTTGACTGTGCCGCCCTCGATCTCAACCGGATTCTCAAGAATTTTCTCATAGATTGCCTTTTCTCTCTGGAAATAATCAAGCCAAAACTCCTTTCCTTCTGGAGTTCTGTCATCAAGACTATATGCATGCTCACGCCATTCTGTTAATAAACTCATAACCGTACCTACACAGTGTTATCCTGTGTTTCCCTTTCATTTTTTCATCCAATCTAGTATAGCAAACCAGCCTTTATTTTTCAAGACCGATTCTTTCTGTGATTTTGCAGAACCTTCCCCAGCCAAAGCGCCACATAAATGAGTATCGGCACTATGATCATCAGCGCAAGACTCGGCATAAAATATTTGCTGCCCGTCACGCCTGTCACGATCACCAATACAATTAGCGCAAAGATCACGACCAGTCCCACCCACGCCATCACACGTAAGACAGGACGTCTGCGTATACTTTGTTCATATGTTTCTGTCTTTTTTTCTTCTTCCATACTCTCTCCATCGCCGCAGCGTTTTGTTTATTCATATCGAAGTGCATCGATTGGATTCAGGTTCGATGCCTTGACCGAAGGAATAAATCCAAACACAATTCCGATCACCATAGAGAAGATTACTGAGATTGCAATCGCTGCTCCGCTGATTGCAACCGGAACCGATGCAACATCGGAAATCAGATAGGCAAGTCCCACACCAGCGCCAACTCCGATGATACCACCCATGCTTGTAAGCACAGCTGCCTCTGTCAGAAACTGCATCAAAATCACGGATTTTCTGGCTCCTAACGCTTTCTTCAGACCAATCTCTCTCGTACGTTCTGTCACAGATACCAACATGATATTCATAACGCCGATACCACCTACCAAAAGAGAAATACTTGCAATCCAGATCAGCTGCTGGCTTGTCGATGCACTGACCTCCTGCATTGCCTTCGCAGTCTCCAGAAGATCTTCACTCTTATACTTAAATGAAGAGCTGCTGCTATCTTCATCCGTTCCGCCTTCCGAAACATTCTCACTGCTTGTGGCTGGCATATAGGAATTCATGATATCCGCCGTTTTCTTTCCTGCATTTGTCATGGCATCTGTACCCGCCGGCTTCACAACCAAGTTATATGGTTCATCAAACGAGAAGATCAAAGGCCAGTTGACATCTGTGATAAACACCTGACCGGAGGATGTATTTCCATAGTAGGTATACCAGTCATTCATATTGGTAACCTTCGGAGTAAACCCATCAATCTGTTCAACAACACCGACAATAATAAACGGCTCGCCCTTGATCTCCAGGGTCTTACCGATCGGATTCTCACTTGCAAACAATGTATTCGCTGCAACGGTATCCAGAATTACGCCCTTGGTATAATTCGTCCAGTCCTGATCCTCAAACAGTCTCCCGGTCTGCACGGTATATCCCATCACACGGAAATAATCCTTATCTACACCATAAACCGGTGCATTGCCTAGATCCTTTGTCCCGCTGTTGATACCTTCATAAAGTGCGCCATACCGGTAAGATGCAACAGCCGTTACCTCATCCACTGCCAGAATCTCATTTTTAATATCATCTGTGACCATTGGCATATTCTCCGGTGTAGAAGAATCACCGGATGTATAGGTCCATTCACCCTGATACAATTTTACATTTACAATATTATTTCCAGAGCCGACCAGATTCTCTTTGATCTGCTCACTGGTTCCCTTGATTGTTGATACAATCGCAATAATTGCCGCAATACCAATAATAATACCAAGCATGGTAAGAAGGGAACGCATCTTATGTGCCCAGATACCCTGAAACGATAATCTTATATTCTCTAACATAGACTGTTTTCCTTTCTTATCAATTATACAGATCATCCGTCGACTTCTGTACAGTCTTTACGCCTTCCACTGCCTCATCGAGATATGGGAATGCAATATAATCCTGCATCGTCAGACCACCAAGTATCAGAACAGCATCTCCGGATGTCTTATTTCCAACCTTAATGTAGGTTTTCTTCAATCTTCCATCAACATCCTTCATGACATAGTAATTGCTTCCTTCCTGTTTCATAAATGCCTTCGACAAATAGAAACCGCCACTCGTGTCCTCCGAACCGGAATTCAGTGTAATCTCCATATACATATTCTGACTGACATCCGTGGAATCAGTTAACGCAATCTTGATTGGATAATAGGTTTCCACCTTGCCATTGTAATTCGTATATCCATCCGCCGGGAACGTAGAAATCTCTGTGATCGTACCTTCATAATTCATACCGGTATCATAGCAATACATCGATACGGTATCACCAACCTTGACCGTTGACATTGCAAGCTCACCAATTTGGCTTTCGACCAGATATCCATCTGCCGCACTGACAACAAGAACCGGATCTCCGCTCGAAGCTGCTTCATCCGCAGTTATCACGCTCTTTACCACGCCATCGAAATTCGCCAGTACTTCACCGGTTGCGTTCTGCATCTCTTCCATCTGAAGCTTGACCTGTGCAATCTCGTACTGTGTCTGCATTGTTTTGATTTCCTGTTCTTTCTGCGCGATCTGATTCTTCAATTCCTCTCTTGTCGGAGGCGTATCTGCATCCGGATCTGTATCCGGATCCGGCTGTGGCGCATCTGAACCTGTTGCAACCGGAGTCGCCGGTGCCTCTGTTGTCGGAATATCCTCTAATGGTGTAGTTGCTTTTAACTTCTCGAGTTCACGCTGTGCATCAATAATCGACACGCGGGATAACTCCAGTTCCGATCTTTGCAGTTCTAACTGTAAGTCGTTGGCAGTTGTATCATACACAAGCAGCACATCACCTGCTTTCACGCTCTGACCTTCCGTTACCTTGATCTCCGATACGGACTGTGTCTTTCCTACATAGACCTTCTGCTCAGAATTCACAGTCACATTTCCACTCAATGTACTGTTATCCCACATATCCGAAGCGTCATATCCAATATCACTGACCGCATACACGCCTGCAGTCTTACTATTCTGATTCTTCTGCTTCAAGGTGCGGAGTGCAAAATAAATACCACCGAGCACAACCACGCAGGAAAGAACGATAATAATTATTTTCTTTGCCTTATTCATGCTCATCACCTCCGGTCACCGGCTGGGCATCTCCCTCATACAGCTCACCATCAATGATTTTTACAACTCGATCTGCATAAGACGCAATCTCGTCAGAGTGTGTGATCATAATAATTGTCACGCCCTGCTTATGCAGTGTATCAAACAGTTCCATCACCTGTAAACCTGATTTGGAATCAAGTGCGCCCGTCGGCTCATCGGCAAGCAGAATCTTCGGATCTGCCACCATCGCACGTGCAATCGCCACACGCTGTTTCTGTCCACCGGAAAGCTGCGTCGGCTTGAAGCTGACACGATCCGCCAGATCAACCATCTCCAGCATTTCTTTTGCCTTTTGTTTTCGTTTCTTGATCGGCACCTTCGCATACTGTAACGGAAGCGCTACATTGTCAAGTGCACTCTGTCTTGGCAGCAAATTAAAATTCTGAAATACGAATCCAATCTTCTGGTTGCGCACTTCGGAAAGTTCTTTATCTTTGCACTTTTCAATCTCCACATCATCAAGCAGATACGTTCCTGAAGTTGGCTTATCAATACATCCGATAATATTCATCAGCGTGGACTTACCAGAACCTGATGGTCCCATAATCGCCACATACTCCCCTTCTTCTACACAGAGATTGATATCTTTCAGTACAGGCACTTCCATCGTGCCCTGAATATAATTCTTATAGATATTTTTCAATTCCAGTAACACTATTGCACCACCTCGCTATCGCTGTCTGGCGCAGATTCATCCTGTGGTGCAGCTTCTTCCACGGATCCATCAATACCGTCCATATTCGCACCATCATCAATATTATTTATGCTGCCATCATCTAAAATACCATCATCCGTGTAACCATCGATATAGCCATCATCTGTATATCCATCATCGATACTTCCATCATCATAAGAACCATCGTCATAAGCGCCGTCATCATAAGAACCGTCATCGATGACTCCATCATCCCCTGTATCATCGATCATAACATCCTCATAGTTATGTGTGACCTTCATACCTTCCTTGACACGATCCTCTGGATATGCAATATAATCATCCTCCGTCAGACCAGACAGAATCTGATACCGCATCATATTCTCATCATACTCACCAAGTTCTATTTTACGCTTCTCGATGTATCCCTTTGCATTTTCTGCCCATACATAGGCACCATCGTCCTCCTGCATGATATAATATTCATCCAGCCACAGACCTTCCTTCACGTCACCCTGTCCATAGTCTGCTTCCACATAGACATGCTGACCGAGCATCAGACCATCCGTGCTGTCCAGGCTGATATAAAATGGATACTTTGTTGCTGTTGTTCCTGAACTCATATAATAATCATTGTTGTTTCCATTGTCCGGATGTTCGAGATCAATCTTCGTTACAGTACCTGTCCAGGTTGAATCATCCACTCTGGAACGTATAATCATGCTCTGTCCCTCTGACATACTGCGGACTGTCAGTTCGCTTGCGGTTGCTTTGATCCGGTAATCGCCCTTTGCCATAATTGTGATATACGCGTTGCTTGTCGAATCTGAACCATTATCTGAATTACTATTGCTGCTATCATCATCCGAGCTGCTTGTCGAATTGTTCTCATTGATTGTCTTGATGATACCATCCATCGGTGCAACAACCTTTGTATTCTCCATAGAAAGCTTCTGACGATCAATCTCCAGCTGCTTTGCACTTGCATCATAGTTGGCCTGATTGACCTGTGCCTGCAGATTCTGGATCTGTGCGCTGTAGCTTAACTGCTCCTCCGCTGGTGCCGCCGCCTTCTCTGCCGTAAGCGATGCAATCTGTTGATTCAGTGTCGCAATGTTATTGTTGATGCTTGTAAGCTCCAGCTCCAACTGACGAAGCTGTAACTCCATGGACTCGGTATCGTACTCAAACAGTACGTCACCTGCCTTGACTTCATCTTCTTCCTTCACATACAATTCCTTGACTTTCTTGTCACTGTCACGGTTTACACCCTTGACCTCCTGTGACTCAACCGTTCCCATATAGCGGCTTTCTGTCAGGTCATATCCTCCATTTAAGTCGGATATCTTTGTGGCATATACCAACTCTTCGTTCGATGCCTTTTTATTATGCAGAACATAATAAATTGCTCCGGCTGCGCCTGCAAGAACAAGCAGTACTACAATTAAAATGATGATTCCCTTTTTCTTCATTTCCATACCTCTTACTTTTCTTTTTTTATCAGGTGAAACCAATCCTGTATATGCTTTTCATATCCGAGATTCCCCGGTTTATAGAATGTTCTCCCTACTAACTGATCCGGCAGATACTGCTGCTCCACATAATGATTCTCATAGTCATGTGCATACTTGTATCCAACGTTGCCAAGCTTTTCCGCCCCGGAATAATGCGCATCCCGGAGATAGACCGGCACCTGACAGTTTCCAACCTCTTTCACTGCCTGCATCGCATCGAAAATCGCATTGACTACCGCATTGCTCTTCGGTGCACATGCCACATAGGTTGCCGCCTGCGCCAATATGATCTGCGCCTCTGGCATACCAACACGTTCCACTGCCTGTGCACATGCGGTTGCCACCTGTATTGCCTGCGGGTCTGCGTTGCCGACATCCTCACTGGCACAAATCATAATTCTTCTGGCGATAAATGTCACGCTCTCCCCTGCGTATAACATCTTTGCCAGATAATAACTTACTGCATCAGGGTCAGACCCCCTCATACTTTTAATAAATGCTGATATGGTATCATAATGATTATCACCCGTCTTATCATATCGGACAGCCCTTTTTTGTATACACTGTTCTGCTGTCTTTAAATCTATATGTATAAGTCCGTCATCTGACCTGTCAGTTGTAAGTATTCCAAGTTCTATCGCATTAAGTGCACTTCTTGCATCGCCATTTGCTATATGTCAGCCTTGTAGCTTCCCATACCTCTTTCTTTATCGTATACAGCTCTCTTTAGTATCTCTTTGATATCTTCCTTTGACAATGGCTTTAACTCAAATATTATAGACCTTGAAATCAAGGCTCCATTAACCTCAAAATATGGATTTTCTGTTGTTGCACCAACAAGCACAATAGTTCCGTCTTCCACGAATGGCAGAAGATAATCCTGCTGCCCCTTATTAAACCTATGTATCTCATCTACAAAAAGTATTGTCTTCTTACCATACATTCCAAGATTATTTTTCGCCCTCTCTACAACATCTTCCATCTCTTTCTTGCCTGCTACTGTAGCATTAATCTGACAGAAATCCGCACTTGTCGTATTGGCAATAACCTTGGCTAATGTAGTCTTTCCAGTTCCAGGAGGTCCATAAAATATAATAGAGCTTAATTTATCCGCCTTTATAGCCCTGTATAAAAGCTTATCCTTACCAACAATATGCTGTTGTCCTACAACTTCTTCCAAAGTTCTTGGTCTTAATCTCATCGCAAGAGGAGAATCATTCTCCTGATTAGTCTTTCGCATATAATCAAATAAATCCATAATTGTGTCCTTGTGATTCCCTTAATGAATATTATTTAATAATATAGCATATTATACGGCAAATGGCACTACTTTAATTAAAGTAAGCTTTTAAATATTTTCTTAACCGTGTCCATAAAGCCTGCTGTATCAACATTTTCGCAGCTTATTATCTTAACACTTCCAATATAAGCCTCATTGTAATAATATTTAATAACGCCTACCTCATCACCCTCTTTTAATGGAGCTTTAATATTATCATTAATTATGCACTCCCGTCTTATATCATCATTGTTATATTTATTAATGAACATATATGAATAGGCTTTTTCCTTTGTTATCTTAATCTTATCCTGCCTGCCCGATGAGATTTTAATGCTCTCTGTATCAAGCGGTTCTTCATCTTTATATATACTGCACACACTAAAACCATAATTAAGAAGCGTTATCGCATCACTGAATCGTATCTTGCTTGTCGGTGCCGCCATAACAACTGCTATAAGATCTATTCCGTCTTTATTGGCTGTTCCTGAAAGGCAGCAGCCTGCCTTGCTCGTTGAACCTGTCTTTAAGCCTGTGGCATAGGCATACTGTTTCATAAGCTTATTAGTATTGGTAAGCACGAAATCCTTCTCGCCTTTTCTTGTAACGTGTGTTATGCTCTCCATCCATATACTGCTGAATTCTTTTATCTGTGGGTGGTTATTAATAAGCTCCCGGCTCATAACCGCTACATCTCTCGCACTTGATGTATGTCCGTCTACATCAAGTCCACAGCAGTTAATAAAATGTGTGTTGCTCATTCCTAGTTCACGGGCTTTCTCATTCATTTTATCAACAAATACATTCTCTGCCCCGCTTATGTGTTCTGCCATTGCAACACAGGCATCATTAGCACTTGCCACCGCTATACACTTAATCATAGTCCTGACACTCTGTATCTCTCCTGGCTCAAGGAACACCTGGCTTCCGCCCATTGAAGCCGCATATTCCGACACAGTTACCGGGTCTTCCATATTAATGCTTCCGTCCTCTATTGCCTCAAATATAAGTATAAGCGTCATTATCTTTGTTATGCTTGCAGGTGCAAGAACTGTATCGGCATCCTTTTCATATATTACCTGTCCTGTCGCCGCCTCCATAAGTATCGCAGAAGGTGTATCTATGTCTGGTCCTGATACTTCCTCTGCACAGCAAAAAACAGGTACAATAACAGCCGTAGTAATTAACATAATTATGGCTGTTATTATACCTGTAATTCTTTTTATATGTCCTGTTCTGTCCTTATGTCCTGCTTTATCTGAATATTCTGCTAACACTTTCATATATCCGGACATAATAATAACCTCTTATAACATTTGTTATTATATATGTCCTTATATACCCTATTATACCTTAAAGTCTTAGAATAATGCTGTAATATCTGTTCCATTAATATACAATTGTTTTAATGTGTTCCAATCCACAGCCTGTCCACTGTTCCTATCTGGCTCTTTGAACCACCCTTTAAATCGCAAGAATATAATGTCTTATCAGAACCATAATAATACAATCTCTTTCTGTAAAGACTTGTATCAGATGTATTAACTGTATCTGTAACATTTCCCATAAGCACTTTCTTAGCTGATGGTGTCTTTAAATAATACTGTCCTTCATTATCTATATAAGTAATAGACTCTTTTGTATTATTAATAAGCGATAAGCTTCCGTCCTTCACATTCTCTGCAATAACAGTCTTATCACCCTTTAATGCATTGATAAGGTTTGCCTCTGAATTAATGTATACAAGTTCACCCGATGCTTTTAAGAATACTATGTTCTGCATATTTCCTATGCTGCCAAGTTCTTTCTTATCTGACACTGTTTTGTCTTTATACTTTGCATATGACACTTTTTTATTACCTACCCAGTATATGTAATCATTCTTACTATCAATAATATATGTCATATTAGCACCATCAATGCCATCAAGCTGCTGTGCCAAGCCATTCTTAACACTAACAATATAATTATTGTCCTGTGAATTATATATATATTCATCAGCCTTGTCAGATGTATTCAGATGTCCTGCACCTTTAGTATACACGCCATCTGTATCACTTAATGGATATATATTATCCACATTATCTGCCACATATGTCTGCTTCTTATTGCTATAATTGTACTGATATAATCTGTTATCACTATTAAGTATTATAATTGTATCGCTGTCACTGTATACATATGCCTGCGTAAGACTGGCTTCTATTGTATCAGTCTTTCCTATAAGACTTCCTGAACTTTTATCATTGGTAATCTCTGCCATAGACAGCTTAAGTCCACCTGTCTTTCCTGTGTCATTGATAGTTTCTGTTTCTTTGTAAATAATTGTGCCTTTATCTGAAATATAATATATCTCGTGTGCATATATATTATTTACAACTTCCACACTTCCATCCTGTGACCATACATATAATGAATATAGCTCATCTTCATCATTATACACATCTGCCGCATAATACTTTCCATCCGGACTTGCAGCACTTGAAACCACACTGTCCTTAGATATATTTTCCGGCCATTCCGGTGTATAAAATGTAACTTCATCAAGACCAAATAATGCATCCTTAACATCACATATATACTGGCTTTCAAGTGAAGATACATCATATATGCGGCTTCCATCACTCATATATATATATGAATTCTTCCTTAACAAAACAGCCATAATTAATGAAATAGCAGCTATCGCCACTATAACTATGGCGACAGCTACTCCTGCTTTCTTATATGAATGTTTTGTCTGTGGTCTTATCCTGCTATCCATCTTAATATTATTATCTGCCTTAACATTATTATCCGTCTTAGCATTATTATTTTTTCTGGTCTTAGCCTTTTCCTGCTGGGCTTTTCCTTTAGCTTTACTGGCAAGCTTTTCACTTCCAGCCTTTAACTTATCAGCCACATCATTAAAATCAACTTTAGTTATATCAAAGACACCTTCATCATAATTCTTTACCTTATTCGAACGCTTCTTTGCACGCTTTCCCTGCTGTATTGTCTTGCCATCTTTATCAGATTGTTCTGATTCACCAGACAAAACATTGCAAGCTTCTTCTGCACTGTCTAAGACCTTCTGTATCTCTTTTCTTGCCAGGCTTTCTTCATATGCTTTACGTCTAGCCATATAGTCACTGCTGTTAATCTTAATTACAGGTCCATTACATCTGGGACACTCATTGCCCTCATATTCTGTTCCACATTTAACACATTTCATAAATTAATACCTATATTAAAATGTAAACTTGTCTTCAAAATATGCCTTAAGATCAGAAATCTTAACTCTTTCCTGCTGCATAGTATCTCTATCTCTTACTGTTACAGCATTATCTTCTTCTGACTCAAAGTCATATGTTATGCAGAATGGAGTACCAATCTCATCCTGTCTTCTGTATCTCTTACCGATATTACCTCTGTCATCAAATTCACAGTTGTAATACTTAGAAAGTTCTGCATATACCTTCTCTGCACCTTCGTTAAGCTTCTTAGAAAGTGGAAGAATACCAACCTTGACTGGTGCTAATGCTGGATGGAAATGAAGAACTGTTCTTACATCTCCTCCTTCAAGCTCTTCCTCATCGTAAG
>OGLM01001160.1_pt1 | contig 28435 bp, 20 predicted proteins | sample 1572531 | NCBI WGS metagenome assembly OGLM01 (sample SAMEA2581909, study PRJEB24529) | metagenome | biome: Human gut stool | place: China | collected 2011 | reverse complement strand
TGTCGAATAGGAAACCTTTCGCGAACAGTTTCCTGCCGCTATGCATACCATTCGTTTCTCCGCACCCTCCTTTCCACCATGTGCTATAATATTCCTCATCAGGAGGTACATGATGAAAGAACATAGTCAGCTTGCGGCAAAGGGCGCCCTGGTTCTGGCGGTGGTTTTCCTTTTCGGCGGCTTTTACCTGGCGGACCCGGGTGCTTTTTATGAAATATGGTATCTTCTCAAAAGGGGAGAGGTTCTGGAGATTGCTGCCTATATCCATTCCTTCGGCAAAGAGGCGGCGGTGTTTGCCTTTGTGCTTACTGCCGTCATGAATGCGGTGGGATTTCCGCCGGCCATGATTTTCTCCACGGCCTGCACGTTGATTTTCGGCATTGTGCCGGGTATCCTTCTTGCCTGGGCAGCGGAGACCGTGGGCGCCGGCATCAGCTTTATCTTTTTCCGCACCTTCCTTCGGGATTCGGCGGAAAAACTGATTTCCGGAAACCGGAAGCTCAAGGAATGGGATGAGAAGAGCAGAAAAGATGGATTCCGGGTCATGCTCATAGCCCGGGTGATTCCCTATTTTCCGGCGGCAGCGCTGAATGCCTTCGGCGCCCTGTCGAAAATGAGCTTCCGGGATTACCTGCTGGCTTCCTTCATCGGGAAATTCCCAGCCACCGCTATTGAAGCCCTCATAGGCCACGATACGGTGACCATCCACCAGAATCCCATGCGTCTTGGCGTTGTGATTGGGATTTCCATCTTTTTATATGTCATCTTTTTTATTTGGGACAAAAGAAATCGGAAAGTGAGTGAAGAGTAATGGATAAAAATGAGGAAGAAAAGCTGGACCGGCTTTTTGATTTCTTTCGTGAAATCGACAGGGAAAAGCTCATCACCCGCCAGACCTATGTGACGGGAGCGGTGCGCATGGAAAATGATGCGGAACATGCCTGGCACATGGCGGTCATGGCCATCATGCTTTCGGGATACAGCAATAAGAAAATCGATGTGCTGAAAACGGTGTCCATGCTGCTGATTCATGACCTGGTGGAAATCTATGCCGGCGATACCTATGCCTATGGCGGCGTGAGCAAAGAGGAGCAGCATGAAAGGGAAGCCAAAAGTGCGGACCGCCTTTTCGGCATGATTTCGGAGGAAGGAAAGAAACTCCGTGCCCTGTGGGATGAATTCGAAAGGGCGGACACGCCGGAAGCCTGCTTTGCCCACACCATGGATAATATCCAGCCCATGATGCTGAACGACTACACCGGCGGAAAAGCATGGAAGGAGCACGGCGTCCACCTTTCCCAGATTCTAAAAAGAAATGAGCATACGGCAGAGGGATCGGAAATCCTCTGGGAATACGCAAAGAAAAAAATCGTGGAACCCCATGTGGGAAAGGAGATTAAGGAGTAATAGGTAGATTTGAGAATTGAGATTTGAGGAATGGAGACAATCGGCTGAGAGACTATCAGATATCAGACGGCCTGTTGGGCCCGAGAATTGTACCGGCGGCTCCGGCGCAATTCTCAGCCGTTTTCCTCCGGAAGGGGCCATATATAACACTATGGCACGTGCCGAACTGTCATTTCGAGCGCAGCGAAGCGAAGCCCCGAAATCTCCCCGCGCTATGCTGTTTCATCCCAATGGCCTCACCGCATAGAACGTAACGTAAGGCTCCTTCCTCACGGTGGCAATTCTGTATAGGATTGCCAAGTTCGGGCGAAGTAAGGCGCCTAGCCTGCCCATAAGGGCGCTTTCCTTTTGCCGCCCGAACGTAAGGAGCTGGGCGGAGCCCTGAGGATAGGTCCGTATTTTTTAGAGAAAGAACTGACGCTCCTATCCTCCGTCGCCTGCGGCGCCACCCGCTGGCCGGGCTTTAAGGTGTTCGCTTTGTGTGCAGGCTATACTCACATATTAGCCCGGCTCAGAAGTCCTCTGCAGGATTTCTGCCTGGAGAAGGGGGCTCCGGCTCTTCGCCATGCAGCATTTGAGACACCAATATAAATCCCGTAACGCAGTCTGACGTCTGATATCTGACTTCTATCGTCTAATCTACGCCCTTATCCTCCGCTGTCTAAGGCATTCCCTTTCCCGACGGTTCAAAAATCAAAAACCGGGCACAGCGGCATGTATCCGGTTTTATTTTATTCCAACACCACCGCTTCCTATCCCACACAAAAAAGGCAGCGCCCTTGATTCCCAGAAGGGCGCTGCCTTTTTCTACCATTTACCATTCCCTCTCATTTGTCATCGTGAAAGAGGGGAGAATTTGGATTCTTTTCGTGCAGACGGCGGACGAATTTCATCACGTCTCCTTCCGTCACCACCGTATCCCTGAGACCGTAGCCGTTCCAGAGGGCCTGCTCCTCCGGCGTGAAGGACACGAACACCGATACCGGCACGCCCAGGCCCTCGGCAATGTCCAGCAGCATATTGAGGGAGATGTTCTGGTTGTACTTGCCCCGTTCCACCCGGGACAGTACGGTCTTGCCCAGATGAAGCTTCTGGGAGAGCTGCTCCTGGCTGTAGCCGTGAATCTTTCTTTGATACGCAATTTTCGCGCCAATCTGGCGCATGATGATTTCCCGCTTTGTTTCCATAACCGTTCCTCTCATGTCTTTGACTTCTTTATTATATTATATGATGAAATCGAGGCAGGCATGTCACCTAAATAAGCTAAAAATTTAGCTTCACAAGATAAGAAATGGAAACAGCCGGTTTCCATGGGGAAATAGAAGCCGCAGGGATGGAGGAAACGGGCAGTTTCTGCCAATGCGCCTCATTATGCTAAAAAATGAGTTAAATAAGCTCAAACTTGGGGCTTTCCGGTACGTGGTTCATGAGTTATAATTAAGTCATGCAAGCATATAAAATGCTTATGCGATTAAAACTTCTTGAACGTTACTATCTAATAAGCCTTGATGGGGGTGCTGTCATGTCCGCTTATCTGTGGGAAGAAACGGGAAAAGCAAGCATTATTTCATATGAACCATGGAAAGTCCGTGTGCAGGAGGTGCGTCTTCTGTGCATGGGCTTTTTTGCGCCTTTTTTGGCAGAACCCCACCAGCTGTCCATGTGAATGGCTACAATGAAGGAAGAAAGGAGGAAATATGGCAGAAGGAGAAAACAAGGGCCAGCGGCTTTTAGGAATATACCACCGCCTATCCCGGGGCGAACTGATTTCCAAGGAAGTGCTGTCCCAAGAATATGGAGTCACGGAGAAATCCATCCAGCGGGACATCGATGACATCCGGAGCTACCTGGCAGGTGGAAGGGACGAAGGGGCAGCGGACATCTGCTACGACCGGCAGGCGAAAGGATACCGTCTGGTGGAGGAGGAAAGCAGATGCCTCACCAGGAAGGAAATCCTGGCCATGGCGAAAATCCTTCTGGAAAGCCGGGCCTTTGCCAAAGAAGAACTCCACACCATTTTGGACAAACTTATCGAAGCCTGTCCCAGGGAAGGGCGCAAGGTAGTGGAAGACATGATACGGAACGAAACCTTCTGCTACGTCCCGCCCCGGCACGGCAGGAAGCTGCTGGATGCCCTGTGGGACATTTCCCTTTTCATTAAGAACAGGGAAATCATCCGATTTCGCTACAAGCGGCAGGACGGGACAGAAAAAGAACACACCGCCAAGCCGGTGGCCCTCCTTTTCTCCGAATTCTATTTCTACCTGGTGGCCTACAAGGAAGAAGAAACGGAATTTCCCACCATCTTCCGGGTGGACCGCATAGAAACCATGGAAAAGACAGGGGACCATTTCCAAGTGCCCTACCAGGACCGGTTCAAGGACGGAGAATTCCGGAAACGGGTGCAGTTCATGTACCCCGGCGTCTTGCGCCGGGTCACATTCACCTACAGCGGCCCTTCCGTGGAAGCGGTGCTCGACCGCCTTCCCACCGCCCGCATTCTCTCCCATAAAGACGGTATCTATACCTTGACCGCCGAAGCCTACGGCAGGGGACTGGATATGTGGCTGGGCAGCCAGGGGAAATGGGTGAAGGTCTTACAAAGCAAAAAATTGAGGATGCAAGGAGTGTGATAAGAGAGAAAATTTAAAAAGCATTTCTATTTTGTAATGTATATGGTGAGCATGTTTGCCTGTCCCATGCTCTATACAAAGATTATTCGTAAAGCCAGCAAATAAGAAGCAGAAAGAAAAGCGCAAATGAGCGGCTTGTAGAGATAAGGTATAAAGGGCTACGGCCTACCAAGAAATATTTCTGCGGTGAGGCTATGACTAAGTGGCACTACCCCGAAAAAGTAAGGAATAAAACATACACTTTAAAGAATTGACTTTGCTATTGAGCATTAAGCTCTGATTGCTTTAATAATTCATTTTTATTTATTGTGTTGTGATTAGGAGGTATTATTATGGCTTTCAATCCAAATAAGTACAAGGGATTTCGCACAGACGACAAGGCACTGCCCGTAATTCTGCTGCTTGATGTAAGCGGAAGTATGTCCGGCGATAAAATTGACACACTTTATGATGCAGTGAACCAGATGGTAGAGGAACTGAATAATGAATCCAAAAAGCAGGAATGCGGATTTAAGGTAGCAATCTTTACCTTTGGGGCGGAAGTTAAGCTGCATACACCGTGTACAGATCATACACCGTATATAGATGTTAAGGATCTGGTGGGGAAGATACCGCCATTTGATGCGAATGGCATGACACCACTTGGTGCCGTACTTGATTTAGCCAAAGACATGGTAGAAGATAAAACAGTAACAAAGGGTCGGTGGTATAAACCTGCCGTTGTTCTTGTGTCTGATGGTAAACCTACTGATGATTATGAAAAACCGCTCCGCCGGTTTATAGATGAAGGACGTTCAGCCAAATGCCAGCGGTTCTCTTTGGGAATCCAGGCGGATTTCGATATGCTGAATAAATTTGCCAGCCAGACGGATTGGTGTATGCATGCTGAGAATACAGCGGATATTGTCAAGGCTTTTAAGTTTGTGACCATGTCGGTGAGTGCACGTACCGTCTCTAATAATCCAAATGTATTCCCCGGAAGTACAACGGCCGCTAAAACACAAACGAGTACGGGAAAGACTGCTCCTGCCCACTGGAGCTATGATGATGACGATGATGATTTGTAAATGCTTTTGATATCTATTGCCTGGTTTAAGGGATTTATTATGGAAAGGAGTTTTACCAATGGGTGCTCATGTGGATCCTGATGAATTAAATGCTTTTACCAACCAGCTGGAGGATTATATCCAGAATGTCAATGATGACACAGCAGCTCTGAAGAGGGCTTTTGGTAATGTCAGCGATTCGTGGAATGACGAAAAGCAGGCTGAGTTTGCCGAATTTCTGGAAGAACTGGAAAGGGCTATCCAAAATTTTACAGAGCGGGCAGAGGACGAAGTGCCCCGGTTAAGACGGATGGAAGAACACATCCGGGAATACCAGCAGAGCTGAGCGGGAGGCTGTTGATATGGAATTTAAAAGGGGCGATGCAGGTCTTTATGGATAGCTGCGCTGTCTCCCAAATTCGATTTGTTTGTTTTCCCGTTGGCGGCTGTAAGGGAGAAGTGTACCATCATGGGAGTTAATGTAGGACAAATTTATGATGTGCTGAAGACAGGGGAAAAAATTCTTGCGCTGCTCGGAGAAATCAAGCAGGCCAATACAGAAGCCGTGCGGAAGGCAGAGTCTATCCGACAGGAGGCTGACAAAGAAGAACAGGTTAGCCGCGGTAAACTGGAGTCAGCTGAATCTACGGAAGATGAGTGTAAAATTGCATGGGGCATTGCTAAGGCAGCATTAACTGCTGCAGAAGCCAAAATGGCAGCGGCAGTTGCAGCGGTAAATCCCGTGGCCATTAGTTCTGCAACCAAATGGCTTATGGCTGCAAAAGCAGCAGAGGCGGTGGCATCAAAGGCTTTCCATGATGCAGAAGCACATCGTATGCAGATGGAAGCTAGATACCGGCTGGCATCTGACGCCAAGTGCAGGGCGGACCTTATGGTGGATAAACTTTCGGAAACGATTGACCGCTGCAGCCGGATTATTTTCCCGCTTTCCGAGGATACGGCAAAACGGCTTACCAAAGCGGAAGGCCATCTGTCTGATTACCAGCAGCAGGCTGCTGCTTCCATAAATACTTCGCCCCTGGCATCTACCCCTGTTCACTCTTCAGGCCGCCGTGGTGTTTCCGTTCCCCAAAAGCGGCCAGGGTCAAAAATAGATATAGATCTGCCTGCGTCTCCCCACGGACAGAGCGGAAATAGCATTTCCCAGGGAGATTCCGCTGTGGGTCATTCTGCAGCCTTTGCAGCAACCGGAAAATCCAGCCAGGTAAAACCAGTACCTGGAGAGATACTGGCAGAACAGAAGGAAAAGGAAGAAAATAATCCACCGGAGGAACCAAAAAATCATTTTTCAGAAGAGTTAGAAAAATACATCCAGTGGATGCAGTACGTGACGCAGAGCGAAGTCGTTAAGCCACAGGAAATCATAGAACGGATGAATCCACCGGAGGACATACAGCTGGGACTGCTCGAGAACCTGTACCGGACAGATCCGCATTTCCATGACCGGGTGGATAGTTACCGCCGGAAAATAGGAGAAGGAGGAAAACAGGAGGAATATGTACTAACCCAAAGCCGCAGGAACATGGCTGGCGGCCTGGGAGAAGATATCATCAGGGATGGTATGGCCCCATTTGCGGAAACAGTAGAAACGCAGACACGCCAGGATTTGAAGGATGGCCGGTATACTAAGATTGATATCGTACTGAAGAATCTCAAAAGGCCCATGGTTTTTGGACGCGGAGAAGGAATGGCTGCTATGAAGGGCGGCAGCGTCGCCATTGAGGTGAAGTCGGGACATGAGGATTATCTAAAGGCGCAGGAAGGGCATATTTTAACCCAGGTGGAAGGTCATGCGGATTATGAACTGTCATTGGTCCTTTTCTCACGGGACATCAAAGATATGTCTGGAGAGAGTGCCTATCGGGATGAGATTAAAGAAGCCGGTTCTAAACCGCTGGGCATGCTTCCCCGGAAGGATGACTTAAATGCAGTCGTATGGGATTTCCTGACATTGAAGCATGGTGGGGAAGGAGAGAAAGCATAATGCAATCCAATATTCATGATGCGGCAGAGTCTTTGGCAAGATTGCAGAAGGATTTTGAAGATAACGTACAGGACAGCTTCGGTAAATCCATTGTGATGGATTTTTTCAACCCCTGCATGAGCAATGTTAAGATGATTGAAGAGGCTATTGATACGGCAGCCCGTGAAGGAAAAGCTATTACTGAAATGATAAACCAAGCGAGGGCCATCCTATGAGTATAATTTCAGTGGTTCACGAAATCGACGATGCTATCAGTAATTATAAGAAGCGCAATGCCATCTTGGAAAAAGATATGGGCTGGGAAAATGGCAAAGTGCGGGACAGCAGGAATTACCCTGAGTTTGACAGCCGGAAGGAACACATCTGGGAGGAATATAAAGCGGAAGCTGCCGGGCTGCGTGCGCGGCTGAAAAGGGAAATTACGGCTTATCATAAAAAAGATGAAAATAATCCTGTGTATATGCCACATGAGGTAGATTTTGGTACAGCCAGAATCTGGTTTCCGGGCTTGGATGTATCCATACCTGTTTCTGAGTCATTTCCACTCCGGCAGCTGGGGTATGTGCCGGTAGAAGAAGAAGAAATCTTAACGTTGCGGATGTACAGATTACTTCATTCCCTTCCTGTGGGGAAATGTGCTTTTTATGTATATGATCCGAGGAATTTTGGAGGAAATCTTGGCCCACTTGCTTCTCTTTTGGGGTATCCGGATGTTTTCCCGGCAGGGAAAGCCTATGGGGTGGGAGAACTCGGAGACCTTATCAAAGAAGTTAGCAGCGTTGTGGCCCATATGAAACAGCAGGATTTCCCTGCTAAACATTGTGCCAATTGGATAGAGTACAATACTTCCATTGAGAAGCAAAAAAGCAGCCCGCAAAAATTACTGCCTTACCGGGTGGTTGTGCTCTTTGGACTTCCCAGAGGGGCGGACCAGGAATCAATGGAAGAATTGGCGGATCTGGTGAGGGTTGGTTCTTCCTGCGGAATATACTGCATGTTTTCGACCTGTGAAGAGACAGCTGATAATGGTCCGTTCAACATGAACGGAGGAGTGCAGGCTGTCATAGGCAGGCTGAAACGGATGTCCTGCCTTTTGGACGAAGCGCCGGAGGAAGTATTACTGGAGCTGCATAACCTACAGCTGAAACCGGATCACAGCCTGGTGACTAAAACCTTGAGGGGTCCTGATACCCGTGCCTATCTGGAAAATTATAGGAACATGTTAGACAACAGCAAGAAAAATACGGTGACTTTGGCAGATCTCCTTACAGAGGATACCCTGTTCCAGGGGAGGTCTGCCGATGGATTACGTATTCCTATGGGAGTTGATGAAATGGGGGAGGTCTGCAATCTCCCCATAGGAGACCAGCCTGTCCATATTCTGATTGGCGGGGGTACCGGTTCCGGAAAATCCAACTTGATTCATGATATCATCCTGAATACCTGCTGGAAATATTCTCCAAATGAAGTGGAATTATTCCTTCTGGATTTCAAGGAGGGTGTTGAATTCAATAAATACGCTGTAGAAGGGGAAACACTGCCCCAGGCTGCCTTGATAGCTAAATATGCAGATGTTGGATATGGGATAACAGTCTTAGACCACCTCCTGCAGATATATCAGGCAAGGGCGGATAAGTTCAAAAAAGCGGGTAAGACGAACTACTGGGAATACCGGAAGGCTTTTCCCAATGAACGGTTTCCCAGAATACTATTGGTTATTGATGAATTCCAAGTGCTTTACCAGGAAACTACGGAAATAGACCACCTGGTTAGGGATGTAGGCAAACTAGCCAAGTTGGGGCGCAGCGCCGGTATCCATATGCTTTTCGCGACGCAATCGCTGAAGGGGCTTTCTGATTTCACTACAGCAAAGGACCAGTTCGGAGGGCGTCTGGTTTGCAAGTGTGGTTTGGAAGATTCGGGTCTCTTTTTAAGCTATAGCAATTCTGCTGCCGCAGAAATCAACATTCCGAAAGTTATTTTTAACGAACAAAGTGGGCTTCCCAATGGGAACCGCATCTTTTCGGCTCCTGAGGTGGAAGATGGCAGCCAGTCTGCTGTTATCCAGAGGATCCGGAAAGCATGCCGGCAGAAGAGAATCTCAGAGGCCATGCAGCGGGTCTTTGATGGCGAGCAGCAGCCCGGGCTGCCAGAGAGGTATTCCGTTGAAAATGCCTTTTACCTTGGTGACCAGGTAGATTATGAGGAAAATAAATTCTTGCTTCCTTTACCGAAGGGCAAAGAAGAAAATGTTTTAGTTCTCAGCAAAAAGAATGCTTCTATTTTTACTGCAATCTCCAGGGCAGCTGATGAAATAGACACCATAGACTGCATCGATTATATCGGTGATGGAAGCCATTTGCCGGAAACGGTTTCGTTATCTGGAAATAAAGTGGAAAGTTTTCCTGACTTTACGGAGTATTACCAGAGGTATCCGTCGGAAGACGATTTAGAGGACTTAAAAGAGAAAAACCACCTGATCATTTTGGACCATGCCTCTTTAGCGGTTGATTTTGGAACAGACAGAAAGGCCAAGAACGACTTTGATGTGTGGTTCCAAGCGTTCCTAAAGAGTTTCGATTCAAATAGCCATCTTGTTGGTTTTTACGACAATGTACGGGATTTTGGTGATAACTGCCCCCGTGAGGCCAGAAGAATAATATTCGACCATATTATCGGGTATGATTTATCACCCGAGGATTGGGAATCCCAGATTTTGTCAGGCTACATGGGTGATTCCCGTTTAGGAAACCGGCTTTCAAAAATCAAGCGGTCTGATAAACGGGCCATCTATGTGCATGAAGACCAGGTTATTACGTTCAAACCGTTTAAGATGCCGGGGTGAGATCATGGCAGGAGAGGAAAAACAAATGGAAGTAGCTGTCATTTATGATCTTTCGGGCAGTATGAAGGAACTGGGCCGTGAAGATGTCCTCAAGGCGTATTTCCTGGGGCTTCGGCACCACAGCTCGGCTATTCATTTTTACGGCTGGCAGGAGAAAGTGTTTCCTGTGACCAAAGTTAAGGATATACAGCCCCGCAGCACCGCCTCCCTGTCTGCGCTTATCCGGTTCTTACAGGAGACGGACTGTGTCTGTGTCCTCGTCAGTGATGGTTTATGGGCAAAAGGGATAGCAGACGAAATTCATAAGGTGTCTGAGGGACATCTATATACCGTCTGCATAGGTATTGCAGCTTACACACCTGACCTTAAAAAGGCTGCCGGCGGCAGGGAAAGAATGTGGGCCATGACGGATTTCCCTACCCTGCTCTATTATCTGATGAACGGCGTAGGAGGCTGAGCTATGGATACCATGATCTGCGGCGGCTTTAGTGTGATTGGTTCGTATCATGATACGAACCAAGATGCTTTCTGGGCAGGGAAAGTATCTCCCGGATATCTGGTGGTAGTTTCTGACGGGGTAGGATCCTGCCGCTTTTCCGGCATTGGCTCAAGACAACTGGTAAAAACTGTCCGGGAATTGTTGGAAGTACCGGATATTTCAGGAGATAACGCCAATGCGTTCGCTGCCAGGGTAGAAGAAAGCTGGAAACATTCCATTGGTGAACTTGGATATGAGATTTCGGATTGCTCTGCTACTGCTTTGATAGCCATATGGTTGGAGGGTAGCCATTCTACCTGGCTGCTCCGTCTGGGGGATGGTGCTGTGACGGCCGTATTTCCAAAAGAGCCCGTCACTCTTTGCGATACGAAAGAAGGCCGCTTTGTGAATATGACAGATTCTTTAGGCGCTTCCTATACACCGTGGGAAGTCAAAGAGATAACAGAAGAAATACCAAAGGCTGTTTTTCTTTGGACAGACGGGGTTTCTTCTGAAGTTGAAAAAGAAGAGATCCAGTCTATGGCCCGCGGTTTATATGAAGAATACAGCGGACAGCCTGAAGAAATGATTGAGAAGGACCTGTCTGTCTGGGTACCCGGGCTTCCAGGCCGTGATGATAAAACACTGGCTTTTATGATCCGGAGGTGAATCATTGCCATGATTTCCCGAATTCCCGAAACTGTTAAGGATGCTTATGGTACTTCTTATCGGCTCACCAAAGAATTAAGCCGTGGCGGTCAGGGCGTAGTGTACCGTACTACCATACCAGATATCCTGGTAAAACTGGATTTTAATGGAAGCGAAGAATCCGGTAGCCATTATATGGATTTACGGCTTCTTCCCCTGCCGGAAGGCCTTCATGTTACATTGCCTATTGTTCCGCTGAAAGGAGGACAGACCGGCTATGTAATGCGTCTATTGGAGGATATGGTTTCTTTTGGTCAGGCTTTTGGTAAGCATGATGAAAAAGAAATATTGGCGGGCTCTTTGTCTGATACACCCTGGATCCGGAATTTCTTTTCACCGGGACAAGAGAATCTTAAAGGATACGGTCTGGTATTCGGCACATTAATACTGAATGGCGGGCTCCGCCGCATTTATAAGGCCTATATGGAAGCTGCGAAAATTTTAGCGCATCTCCATACGGCGGGGCTGGTATACTGTGATTTCTCCCCCAATAATGTCTTCATTTCCAACGATTTTTCCCACTCTAATGTATGGTTGATTGATGCTGACAATGTTGGCTTTACGGAAGACTTAAACGCATCTATTTTTACACCCAGTTATGGTGCGCCGGAAGTGCAGCGGGGAGAGTATCCCTGTAGTATATGGGCGGATACCTTTGCTTTTGCTTCTGCTTTTTTCCAGCAGGTGACGCAATGCCACCCTTTCCAGGGGGCCTTGTATGAGGAATGCTTAGATGATGACGAGGATCTGGAGGAAGTAGAAGAAAAACGGAATTTTGGTGAGTTTCCTTATATTTTGGACGAAGATGATGATTCGAATTATCTGGAGGGGGAGTGCTGCGATTGCCTTTTTCCCAAAAAACTGCTTACCTTATTTCAACGGACCTTTGGCGCGGGGCGGAATAAACGTAAGCTGCGCCCGCTCATGAGCGAATGGGCTGCACAGCTTGCCCATGCGTTGGATGGTTTGGCTCATTGTTCTAATTGCGGCATGGATTATTTTTCTGAAGAACCGGGCAAATGCTCTTTCTGCGATTCGGAGCAGGCGATTTGCCATGTGGTGTCCCGGCTTTCCAATGGCTGTGAACTTTGGAGAGTCGTCAGGGAAATCCGGTCTGGAGAAACTGTCTCCATACCTTCCCGAATAGCCCATGGTTTCCGTGTAGACGATAGAGATGAGGATATAGCGTTTACTTTAACGATAGATAGGCAGAAAAATATCCAGTTTGAAAAGAAATCCTTTGCTATTGAATATACAACTCCGGGTGGTCAAAATATTACCCGTTACAAAGCCCGAGGGTCCATGCATTTACAGGCAGCCTGTCATGAGACAGGTATTCACACGGATATTTTGATTGAAATTAAGGAGTAAGGTTATGGAAATCAGCAATGTACGTACTCCCTATTCATTTGATTCAGTGGAGTGCCGTAAAAACTCTAGCGAAAAGGCTTTGATCAAAGAGAGCAGCGGTCAGGTGGAAAGTATAGGGGAAGGAGAGTACCGTTTCCTGAATCGGGATAGTTCCTTCCGCTTTCAATTTCAGGACGCCCAATACCAAAGACAGCTAGAAGATCTGTTTGCCAGAAATTACAGCAATGTTGTGGTACTACACCGGATAAATGCTGAGAGTTTTACCCTGGATATGAGATTTTATCCAGTGTCTTATCGTACAGGACAGATTGAAATCCTGGTACCGGAACATATCCGCCAGGCTCTGTTACAGCATGGTGAACCTGATAATTTAAATGAGCTGGCACAGCGTTTTATTTTTGATGACGGGTTGCATAAGGGGTTCCTCTTTTCGAGAGGAAAACAGCAGGATGAAGCAGACTATGAAGAGTCAAAGAAGACTGATGAAAAAAATAAAAAAACTGATAAACCGAACACAAAAGAGAACCCTGATATAAAAGAAAATTCCGGAGAGGGTGGAGAGAGTAAAGATGAGGTGAAGGGAAAAACCGGTACTGAAGAGGCGGACCAGAGCCTTTCTGAATTGGTAAAAGAAGGAAGTCTTCGGCTGTATGGAGACAAATTTGACATGCTCGTCAATATAGAGAAAGTTGGCACGGAGGAACGGGTGTCTGCTTACCGCCTTATTTTTCACCGAAAACGCCCGGAAGGACTGCTGGTCAAAGGTATTGGAACCCTCTCTTTTTCTGATACCAAAAGTTTTATTACTGCCAGTGTGCGGCAGCGCCTGAAAGAAACACCCAATTACTTAAACAGCTGGGATGCCTATGCTGCTAAAGAAGGTAATTTCCTGCTGGATAAAGCCCGGGATATCGGCACGATTACCTGTGGGGCAACATATAACAGGGAGGGGGATACCTATGTTTTTTCTATTATGGGAGCCGGTGAAGAATGCCTGAAGCAGTTTTCATTGTTAAAAGCAGGGGAAAAAGACGGGGATGTCCTTCAGTGCACTGAAGATGTACCAGCGTATTTGGAAAATCGGGATCTTGATTGGAACCGGTACGAAAAAGATTTGGAAGCCAGGGAAAACGAGGAACGGATGAAACGGAAATCGGGAGTAGAGCTTCCGGAGCCTCCTGTATTATTCCGTGTCATTAAAAGGCCGGCGTCTCCTTCTGATTCGTTACTGAAACTTTCATTGTTACGTGGTAATATGCCAGAAGGAAGTGGACGTCCATTCCATTTTATTTATTCTATCTATGGGGATGAAAGACAAATCTCCCGCCGGAGAGAAGCCCGCGAAAGGATCAAGGAAGGAAGGGCGTCCATGCCCAGTCTGGGGTTAATTTTAGGTGGCGATTTTTCAGCGTCTGATTACGACCTGTCGTCTGGCAATCAAAGGAAAAAGATTGAACCGATATCTCCCTTGGTTCGGGAAAAGATTTTTGATAATCCGCCTACGGAGCACCAGGTCCGTGCCATTGAGATTGCCTTAAATACTCCAGATATAGCCGTGATCCAGGGGCCGCCAGGAACCGGGAAAACTACTGTTATCCGGGCTATTATTGAAAGGTTGAATGAGATTTCGGACAAGCAGAATCTTGCCCCGGGGCAGGTACTTGTTACAAGCCTGCAGCATGATGCTGTCAATAATCTTGTTGAGAGGTTAAGTATTAATTCCCTGCCTACGATTAAATTTGGCCGCAAACAGTCGGAATCGCAGGAGGATCTTGGCACAGCGGTGCGCCAGTGGTGTGAAAATGTGGCATCTGAACTGGAGAAAAAACATGATTTTCTGCATGAGACGGAAGACCAGACTAAATTGACACGGCTTTTCAACCAATATTTCCTGATGCCCGATGATGTGAGGGCGAGAGAGTTTTTAGAAAAGGCCCGCCTGTTTTCAACGTCTGCCATAAGTGAAGAAATCGAAACTATTCTCCAGGATTTACCAGCGGTTCCGTCATTGGATGACCAGAGAAATCTTTTGGCTAAAATATACCAATTGCCGGTTACCGCAGAAGGACTCTCAGATCATGGGGCGCAGAGGGCAGATGAACTCTTACTCGAATTGGAGGAGCGCTTTGGGGAAGATTTTGGCTCTAAGGATACAGCAGGTACTGCCTGGCAGAAGCAGGTGCGGAATATCCTCGAAAAGGTGATATATGGAATGGATGACTGTACTTTGGCAGAAAACCTGCCAAGGATCCGCAGGGAACTGTTAGGCAGGTTTATTCCCCGGCCCATTCTTCAGCGTCCCGAGCCCAGGAAAGATATTATCCATGTCTACCAGAAATTACATCAACTGATGACACAGCCTAAAGAGGCGGTGCACATGGCCATCTACGAGTTTTATGAGGAACTCAGCAGCGGAAGTAAAGCGGTAGAAGAAGCATTGGCATCATATACCTTTGCTTTTGCTGCTACAGCCCAGCAGAGCGAGGGAAAGGAAATCAAGCGCGCTAAAAATGTAAAGAAGCCTAAAGAGGTAAAGAGTCATGCCTCTTATGATACGGTTATTGTCGACGAAGCAGCCCGTGTGGCACCGGGAGATCTGATGATTCCTCTTTCCCAGGCGGAACGTCGTATTATTCTTGTGGGTGATCAGAAACAGCTTCCCCATATCTATGACGAGGAAATTTTTGAGAAGCTCCGAGAAGAGGGAAAACTCGTTTCGGATGATGATATCAAGGAAAGTATGTTCGAACATCTGTGGAATATTGCGAAAGAATTAGAAAAACATGACCACATTCCCCGTACTATTACATTAGATAAACAATACCGTACACACCCGGAGCTTGGAAATTTTGTTTCCCAGAATTTCTATGAGGCAGATGGAGAAGGCTTCGAATCTCCAAGGAAAGCAGAAGAATTTGCGCAGCCTATTACCCCCCATGCCTGTGTCTGGGTAAACCTGCCTGATGCCAAAGGGGCTATGCAGCGGCGGGCCAACGGCAGCAAGACGCGTGAAGTGGAGGCGGATTACATCGTATTCAAAATCGACGAATTTTTGAAGCGGCCGGACTGCCATGATCTTTCTTTTGGCGTAATCACATTTTACAGCAGCCAGAGAGAACTGGTTAAACGGAAACTTCGTGAGCATGGTATTTCTCCTGACAATAATGACAGGCTCCGAGTGGGGACGGTCGATGAATTTCAGGGAATGGAGTTTGATGTTATTTTCTTGTCCGTTGTCCGCAGTGTGAGGAGTTTTGCAAAGGAAGACCTTGAAAAACTCCTTTCGTCTGAAGGTGCAGCTGATGAATACAAGAAAGAAAAAGAACGGCTTACCATACGTTATTATGGCTTCTTAAATGACAACCGTTTGTGTGTAGCCTTGAGTAGGCAGAAACGGCTTCTTATTGTAGTCGGCAATGGTGATATGTTCAGCGGCCGCAGCGGGGCTCCCATGGCCAAACGGTGTGTGACGGCCATGTATAATCTGTATGCCCTGTGTGAATCAGAGGGGAGTGTCATTGATGGATAAAGTAAAAGTCATCAGTCTTTTTGGCAATAACCATTATTCTGACATTTTTCCCAGTATTTCTGTTCTTTATGAAACGACCCGGTTTGTCCAGTTTGATGCATTTGCCCTGCACCTTCCTGTCATAGGTCCGGGATCCCGGCAGGCTGGCGGAGAACTTAACATATTTGAGCTCACTATGCTGAGGATGCTGGCAGCAGGAAGCTTTTCGCCGCAGAAAATTGCCGAAGAATTGTGTCTGCCGCCAGATTTTACAGCAGCCGTGCTGGCAGGACTGCGGGAAAAGGGATACCTCACCAACCAAAACACAGTTTCTGAAATAGGTTCTAGCTATCTCGGCAAGAAGCCAGGCGGAAATCTTTATGACCCAACGAGTTCCCCAAAAACAACTTTCTATGTTCCCGTACGGCGTGATACCGGAGAAGTTATTCCTGTTCTCTTTGAACGGGATGCTCTGGAAACCGGAGAAGCTGACTTTTCAGGACATAGGCTTACTATATGGCACGGCAGTGCAGGTAAAGAAGAAGCAATCCAGGGACGTATGATTACGGTAAAACGAGTTCATCAGAAACGCGAGCTGCACCAGAAAGAGATCAGGAAGATCATCCGGTTCTATAACCAATATTCCGGCCAGTATATGAATATTCCGGCAGATCAATTTATTGAATCATCTTTTGAATCTAATATCTCCGGCATTTTTGTGCAGATGAAGTTCGTTGTCCAGATGGGAGATGTGAAGTATATTCTTGTGTCCGAAGGTGCCAGAAATCACTCTACCGGGTATTTGGACTATATGAGAGATATTTATAATCAAAGAATCAATAAAAACTTTGATGCCGAGATACTGCGGTCAGCCATGAATTATACGGAGAAAGTCGGTAATAATGGGAAGGAACCCGGTGGTAGTTACAAATACCAAAAGATTAGGGATAATCTCAAGCCTCCAAAACATTCAGATGCTGCCAATATGGATGAGCAGACAGAATACAAAAAAGAGGAAAACCGGTCCATTCGGGAATATCTGTCAGCCATGGAATGGGCTTTAGATGCTTATCTCCGGCGTATTGGCATTCCGGATTCTTTGTGCCAGATGTTACAGGCACAGGGGGGAGCGGCCAATGCGGAGCTGTTGTTTGAAATGGGAAAGCAGGCTGGAATCTATGGGATGGAAACGGTTAAGCCGCTTTTCCTGAATGTCAGTTTTGCGGCCTTTACTAACTGGCGGAAAAGGGGAGAGCCATCTCTTCGGTTGTTATTTCCATTGGCTTGTGGATTACAACTGCGTAAACCCGAATGTACTTTTGCAGAGGCTGTTGGCGCTATGGGTACTGCCACTGTATTGCGCTTATCTAAATATGCGGCTTCTGTCCGGCATAATGAAAGACTGCAGCTGGAGAAAGGGGATACGATAGATACTCTATATGGGGCGGTCCTCAGGTTCGTAAAAACACTGCTGCCGGATTATGAATCCGATGGGACAGAGAGGCTTCAGAAACAAGCAGCAGGTAACGCTTCTGAAAGACGGATTGCGGAAGAAGTCTGGCTTATGGATCAACTTGGTGATGATTTATATACCATGCTTCCTGAAGAAGTCAAAAATTCCCTGCTGGTAACCAGTGATGATGATCTCAGGATGGTCGTGGAGGAAACGGCTCTTGTGCCGGGATTTATACTATCCCTGTCATCAGCACTGGAAAAGGAATTCCAGCGGATTATCCGCAGGCCGGTAGCGGTAAAGGAAATAGGCTTTGTGCAGGCAAGGCTCCGCGGCATAAGTGCCCTGCCTTCTGGATTGGCACGGGTCAATCCCGTCCGCTATCAGGCTGCTGCCTCGGGGAAAAAGTCAACATTGGGGGCTTATGCGCTGGTATGGGCCGGAACACTTTCTGATGAAGAATTGGAAAATGCTTCCAAAGCTTTTGTTCTTGCCAAGGTAGATGAAATTGCCGGTGCCCGTGGGCATGGCACAGGCGCAGAGGATTTCCGGAAAGAAGATTTGGAAAAATTACGCAGCAATACGATAGACGTTATCCGGTATATAGAAAATAGTTATGATGGCGGAGGGCAATGAAATGAAAAATGAAATGAAAGATAAGGAGAAGAAGTACATGGCTGAGGATAAAGTAGAGAGTGTATCCTTTCAGGAAGCAGATAAGAACAAGGCTAAAGAGCTGGCGGCTAAGGAGGAAGAACTGAATTGCCGCGAAGAAGCAGTAGCCAAACGTGAGCAGGAAGTATCCAAAAGGGAGCAGGATAGTGAAACATTACTTGAACAACTGAAGAAAGAGGCTGAAAACAATCAAAAACGCAGTGCGGATTTAACCGCAAGAGAAAAGACAGAATCGGTTGCCCTGACCCGTAAGAAAGAAGAAGCGGAGGAAAGGCTGGCTGGCGAAATAGAAACTGCACGGAAGAAGCGCATGGATCAATTGGATAGAGATATATCAAGCGAACGGGCTTCCAGAACAAAATCCCTGAATGAGGAAATTGCTAACCGGAGACGGACTCTTGAAAGCGATTTACAGCAGAAGCGGGATGACATGAAAGCGGAGTCGGAAGCTTTTTATGCCAAGTTGGATGAAGATAGGAAAAACCTGGCAAAAGAGTGGAATAACGTCAATAACAAGGCCCAAGAGCTGGAGGAGGAATACAGAAGCCTGGAGCAGGAAAAGAGGAGGGTGGAATATAGGGGAAAGCGCCTCGACACAAAGGAAGAACATATAGATGAAGAAGTTACTACCCGGTTCAATGGACGTGACAGAGCCTATGAGGCACAACAGAATGCCTATAAAGATCAGATCAGCACCTTACAGCAGTCATTGAAGGAATGTGAGAAACGTCTGCAGGATATCGATAGCGCCCAGATGGTGTATGGCGATGTTGGGGTCATGAACACAATAATAAGTAAACTGCGCACTGAAAATGATAACCTGAACAAGGAATTGCAAAACCGTCCTGGACCGGAAGTGGCTCATGAATGCGAAGGACTTAGAACACGCATAAAAGACCTGCAAAAGAAACTTGGGGCCCAGCAAGACGAAATCGGGCGTGCCTATGAGATAGAAAGTGAAAATGATTCCATTACAAGGCAGCTCCGCCTAAAGGAAGCAGAGGTAGAGGATGTCAAGGGCTGTTTGCGGGATACGCAGGATTTATTAAATTCAACCAAAGAAGAACTGGAGCGGTTACGCGCTGCTAAAGTGACGCCGGCGGACCGCGAGCGCCGAATGGATAGTATCAGGGAACCATACCTCCCTGCACCACTAAAGGCACGGGAAATGTCTGAAAAAGAAATTAAAAGTATTAAAGAAGGAACTAAAAGTATTGATGAGATGAAGTGGCTGGAACGTGTGTCTAATCTGTGTTCTGAATATGGCATTAAATTTCCTTCCCGGATTCTGCTGGCTTTCCATACTGCTCTTAAAATTTCCCGGTGGTCAACGATTACTGTATTGGCCGGTGTCAGCGGAACCGGTAAGTCAGAACTCCCGCGCCTCTATTCCCGCTTTGGCGGATTGAATTTTATCAATGTCCCCGTCCAGCCTAACTGGGATTCTCAGGAATCCATGTTGGGATTCTTTAACTCTATTGATAATAAATTTGATGCACAGCCTATGCTCCGGTTCCTTTACCAGTGTACTGACCATACAGAGGATGATCCAAAATTATCTCATACCATGGCTATCGCCTTGCTGGATGAGATGAACCTGGCCCATGTAGAGCATTACTTTGCTGATTTTCTGGATAAATTGGAAATACGCAGGAGCACCAGTTCCAATAATGTTCCTCAGGTGGATGTCAGTTTGGGAGCAGGGGTGAAGCCCTATGGTCTGCAACTTCTGCCGAATGTGCTCTTTTGCGGAACTATGAACCAGGATGAAACAACAAAAGCTCTTTCCGATAAGGTTCTCGACCGTGGCATTGTCATTTTCTTCCCCCGGCCCAGGCATCTGTATGACCGGGAAAGTGCAAGAAACATTGATAAGTTTTGTGAGGAAAAAGGGATCCAGCCGCTGCCTTTGGCTGTTTGGAATAGCTGGCAGGTGAAGAAGATACCCTTTACGGGTGAACAACAGGAAGAACTTGACCGTTATAAACAAATGGTTGAACAAATGAACGATTATCTGGCAGAAGCGGGGCGGGCCATAGGTCATCGTGTATGGCAGTCAATTGCCCATTATGTAGTTAATTATCCATTAGTTAGAAAGGCACTCCAGGCAACGGATGAAGGTGTGCTGTCTTCCGAGTTGAAGAAAGCCATGCATACTGCTATTGAAGACCAGTTGGTACAAAAGGTGATGCCAAAGCTCCGGGGCATTGATACCAATGGCCGCACGATGGATAATTGTCTCCAGCCGATCCGTGATCTCTTGAATGAAAACGATTTTAACTTGGATAAGGATTTCGGACATGCCTGCGAAATGGGATATGGCCAGTTTATGTGGTGCAGTGCTGATTATATCGAGACGGATAGTGAGGATAACCATTGGTTAGGAGAGCCGGAGGCCACTCATGTTAAATAGATTTGATGATTATGCGGCTGCACTCCGTTCTAATAATGAAGATGTCAATCAAGCCCGTTTCTTGCAGTATCTCAGAAATTTCATGATCCATGTGCAGAGTCTTGATGAAGGAAGCGCAGGAGGGAAAACAGGATTTCTCTCTAATTATGAGATTTTTGAAGGACCTTTGGATACCCAGGAAAATGGTATCTGGAAAGACGATCTTTCCCTGATTGCAGAGTCTTCCCTGGAGACCTGCCGGTATATTTCTGAAAATTTAAGGACCCGTATCGTCCGTGAAAACGTTTTGATGCCGAGTTACCGGGCTAGGGAACTGGGACAGAATGGCATCCAGTGGCTGGCCCGCCGTTCCGGGAGGACCCTCCGTGAGAAATTAGCATACACCCATAATAAACTCATGGCAGTCCGCCGCTTTCAAAGCATTGATACAGGGGAAAACCGCCTGTTTGTGGCCTTTGTAAAACGGATGCTGGAACGCATCAACCAGAAAAGTAAAGGATTGTCAACTGCGGAGAAGGACTATCAGGTTTGGGCCCGGAAATTTCTCCGTAGTGAGGAAGTAGACCGGATTGGCCGCTGGGAAAATGAGTCTCCTAACAATACGCTTTTATCTGACCGCAATTATCGCATTATTTGGAGCCAGTGGCAGCAGCTGGAAGGACTGGATGACCGGATACAGGAAGACGTGAAAAAGGAAGCAAACCATTTGGCTGTCATGATTTTTTGGATGCTCCTTTCTGAACTCTCCCGCTATGTGAGGTTTCCTGCCGATCTTGTGAGGTATGATTACGATGATTTTTCTATCAGCATGGTGTATTCGGGGGAAAATTATACCGGGCTGGTTAATGGGTCATATAGCGGCACAGTAACCCTTATGCGTGATGAAAATAGGATTTCTCTAACCATACCTGCTTCCGATGAGCCGTGGAAAATAATCTGTAATGCAGATGAGGTTTCCCTTCAGGCAGACGGGAAACCGGTTTTGCGGCGGCGCACAGAAGCCGGGATGTGCCAGGATTTTGCCCAATCGGTGAGGCGGCTCATTATAGAGAAGGAAGTTGAAAAGCTGCCAGCATTTACCCATACGGCGGAAGTAGAGACGAAAGGTCCGGTTTGCCTGGATATATTTGCTGTTCATCCCACCTATCTGCTGCAAAATGGAACTACAGGGAAATTAACACGGCGGGTACTGCTTCAAAAAGAAGCAGGGGAAGAGGATATGCCCCTTTTGCCTGTACGGGATGCCACCGCTCTTTATAAAACGGCCGAGTTGTATTCTGTGGATTCTGCACTCCGTTCTGAAGATTCCAGTACATTGCTTTCTGGGCTGGTGGGCCAGGTCAGAAATTCTATACCAGCCCGCGAAGTTTATATACCGCTACAGGATTCTTACAATGTGTTCCAAATTGCGCCGCTTCGGCAGGCTATCCGCAGGTATTATCCCGACGCTTATCTTGTCCCTGAAAGTATCGCGGCTGCTGCAGAGTATGCAGCCGGAGAATTTACCGTATCCGATGGTGACTGCCTGGCGGTCTTGACATTGTTACCTTCAGGTGGAGTAGCAGTGTCTTTACTTCAGGCAGAGTATTCCGATGAACTGGCTGAAGCTGTACCGGAAACAAGAGGATTATCGTGGGACCGCCATCCTACTTCCACTTATGAAAGCACTTTTTCTGGTTCTTTCCCAGAACAGGAACTTTTGCACTCCTTAGGGGCTGAAGGATTGGCGGATGAAAGCGGAAAACTTGCTTTTTATGATGAGAACACGAAAGCTTGGAGTTTGATAGATGATTCATCTTGGAGAAAATTTTTTGCAAATAGGTTAAGTAATTTTTTATCGGATATTCCTAAAATCTTGGATCAAGTTAAACAGGATTACCATGGAATCACGTCCGGTAAGAGGATGCATGTACTTCTAATATCCAGAACCCTGAAGAATGGTAGTGCCTTTTCCCAGGCGCTTGAACAACTTGAACAACTTGAACAATATGTTAACATGCATCTTGGTGAAGAAGATGTTTTACGTGGGCTGGTTAAATTGCATCAAGAGGAAGCACTTGTTAACGCTGCAGAAAAAAGATTAGGGAAGGAACTGCCCCCTGTATGGTCAGAACATTTACCAGCGCTTTCTATTGAACAAATGTTTGAAGAATTTCCATTGATTACTAAAGAGAATCATGTTGATCCGGTCCTGGGGATCAGTCAGGACATTCCGGTTAACTCAACGTTTGTGCTTCCGGCATCGGGAGAAAAGGAATACCATTTTTATTTGCGTATGGGGAATACCCGGTCGAAAGGGAATGGAAAACCATTTGAAGCCCGTCTGCGTCATAGCGCGTTCCCGTTAAAAGAAGATGTGGAGTGCAGGCTGAAGCTGACTTATACATATGGTAACGATAATCCTTATGAATTGGTATTTGAACCTGTTTCCAAAAATGGTGCGGTGCCATTTCGTAGTGTAAGAGCTGAATGGGAACGTGTAAAAGAATATCCTTATCTGGATCTTCCCTGTCCAAAGTTTCCAATAGATTTATCAACCTGGGAAAGCCTGCGTCATGTTAAAACCTTTAACAAGGCTACAGGGCAGAATAAGGAGAGGGATGCAATAGATTGGATTGAATATTGGGCACGTAATTGTTTTAGCGTGACACGAACGATTCCTAAAGATAAGTTTTTCACTCATTCAGGCGGTTATGATTTTGTGTATGAAGATAATTTATTTTTGTTTTCAAAGAACATAAAACAGAGAATCGAATCTAATCAATATCGCAATGAAAGTTATGTGTCCTGCGTTCTTGCACAGAAGTATACCGGAGAACTTTCTTATAGAAATTGGCATACACTCCAAACAGGTGAGAGAGTAGCTTTTTTGAATGATTTTAGGATAAATAACAAGTTAGTTACTGTTGCCTTCTTCAAAAACAATTATGTTTTTGAGTCGGATCAAGCAATAGAGACCGGCTGGTTTAGCTTTGGCTTACACAAAAATAAGAAGGGAGAATGGTCAGCTACTCATATATTGCCTCAAGAGAGCAACACAAAGGTTTACCGTATCACATACTGTATTCCTGGATTTCGTCATTTTAGCGCAACTAAGGATGTTTTTTACCCATTCCACAAAATATATAACGCAAACCGCTCTGTACAGACACCTGGATGTCCGGATGACTTCAGACAAACGGTTGAGCATTTGGTAAGACAGTTGGTTCCGGCTTTCCAAAAAGCTGAATCTTATGATGACAAAGTTTCCATGGATATTTTCTTCCGGGCTATATGCATTATGGCAAGGGAGTTTGATTCAAGTATTTACGATTTTATCCTGCAGGTTATGAAAGATTTTCCCTGGTTTATAAACCGGGATATAGGATGTGCACTTGGAAAGCTTACACGACCGGAAGAATACGTGCTGCTGTATGCAGTGACACATTTGGGAAATGGGCTTTCGGCTTTGAAAATTCTAAATACGGCAGCTTGGAATAACGAAACGTTCCTTGAGAATCTATACGAATACTCACCGGATATCGTATTAGATTATTATATGAAGGCTATATGTTTTGCGGAAACTGCTGTAAAAGGAATTACTATCAATAAGGATAAAAATCCTAAATTGGTTCAAAAAAATGCAAAGATGGCTTTATATGCCTTTGAATACATTTTAGCAACTTTCCGATTGCGGGAATGGGGTACTGATGAAGTGAAGCGGAGACTTTCATTAAACGATGACAATACCGCTAAAATACCCGGGATTATTGAAGATTTTCTCAGGACTGGAGTTCCTCTGGCTCATTCACATTTGCAATTTTCCGTACCTCAAAGGACCGGATATGATAAGGTTCCGGATTTACTCTATGCTGTTATGTTTTACCTTCGTGGCGGTGGAGATGAAATCACCATTGCCGGTGTTTCTGATGTGGATGATGATAACGATGAGTAACCTGTGAATGGCAGAGTATCTCTCTGTTTTTGCAGTCATTCTTTCCCGGTATTTTGCTTGTGCCGGTTTTTGTCAATAAAAGACAGACGTTCCTGTAAAGGAGGAAATGGAAATGCTCATATTTTCTACCCGGCTTCCTGTAAAGGCATCTCTGACAGCCCGCCAATTTATGGACTTGGTTATTGAATGGAACCAGAAGAGTCCTTTTGATGCCATTTCTGATTTGGAGTGGGATGGTCAATCGTACCAGAACCATTGGGAGGCAGATAACAGAACATTGGATACTGTCCAAGCAGGTTTCCTGGTGGCAGCGCGTTTTTGTAAAACTGAGAAACAGGGGCTTATCTGGACTACGGAATTTATATTGGATGAAGAGCATCATAATATCGGCGTTTACCTCAATAGAGAAGCCGATGAAGGTGCCACTTATTTCCAGGTGAATTTTAAACCGCCTTACCTGATTAAACTCCTGATACGGAAAGGATTTATTGATTATGATAATGGTATGGGCATCACCCATGAGCCAATATTGTTTGGAAAAGATGAGACTGAACTCCGGATACTGGCTGAATTAAGTTCCGGCAAAACAGCAGGATTCAGTCTTCCTATTATTTATCTGACCAGAAACCGGGGGACTGGCCGTTTCTCGGTTGACCCCAAATATTTGGCAATAGATGTACAAGGGGTGGCCCATGTTTTCTTGGAAGCGGATACAAATGTCAGCTGGGACCTGAAAAAGCTATGCGACAGCAAAAACGTATATAACGGTGGCATTGCCATCTTTTATCCAAGCCAGTCAGCTGAATGGAAACGGTTTGCTCCTTCGCCCTATTGGGATAGTAAATGGGTGTTAAAACGTCTGGTTAGTGCCGTATTCAGTTATATGAACCAGCAAAAGCGGGGAGAACTGACCTGGGACAGCGTCCAGTCACTCCGGCTGAAGGAACAAATTGAATCAGCATCGCAAAAAATGAAAGAAACAAAGCAGGAAAATAATGAGATTTGGGATGCTTTGGAGACAGCGCATAACCAGATTGATGCCCTTACCAGGGACAAGGACCGCCTGATGGCTGAAAACCAGGCGTTGCGAGGAGGTGAGAATGCAAGAGGTGAAAAGCCTTTGCTGTATTATGGGAGAGAAAAAGATTTTTATGCAGATGAAATTTTAGAGTTTGTGGTAGCAGCCATCCAGGACCATTTGAACAGGATGCCGCAAACTGACGGCCAGCGTAGATATAGAGGAGTGGATGTTTTGCGAGATATACTGGCTGCCAATAAAATAGGACGTGTACAGGCACAAAGGGCCGGTGAAATCAAGAATGCACTAAAAGGATATGTGACATTAACAAAGCCGATCCGGCGGGTGTTGGAGAATGTTGGCTTCATTATCACTTCAGATGGAAAACATCATAAACTGACCTACTATGGTGATGAACGGTATGTGACAGCTATGTCCAAAACCGGCAGTGACAGGAGGGCAGGGAATAATTTGGCTTCCCAAATCAAAAAAATGGTTTATGATTTGTAATTTAAGTGACCGAGGGGGAAGGTGATGGAGGGCTGTAGCTGCTGGCTTTTCGTTCTGATAGCGGCGGCATTCATGGCGTACTTACCTGGGAAAATGGAAACGTTGATATTGCCTGGGAAACGGTGCATGCGGAAAGTTATTCCTATATGGAGTAGGCAGCTTTCTGGCCATGGGGCAGGCTGGGAAATTGGAAATTTGACCCAAGAGCACCTTTGCGGCGCTTTTGGGGTATGACTGATAATAGGGGGTGGAGAGAGACAGATATGGTCATTTTTATTCATTCCCTGTCCACTGCCTGTAATAGTGTCAGATAAGGCTCTGCAAAACGGAAAGGAGGCCATCATGAAAGGCTGCGGCTGCCTGCTCCTTACGCTGATAGGAGCGGTGCTTCTGGTTAAGTTTTCTTTGTCTCTCATCTACTATGCAGTCATTGCGGCCATCGTGCTGTGGCTCCTTTCCAAAGTGCTGTGAGGATTTGCTGGTATATGTATGAAATGCGGGACAGGGCTCCCGCATTTTTCATAAGGAGGAGAAGAGGGTATGGCCATTTTTTATCCATCCCATGTGACGAATTTTCATGGCAGCGAGGGGGAGAGGCTGGTATACGAAGCGCTCCACCGGCTGTCAAATGATTATGTGGTCTTTTACTCCTTCCGCTGGCTGGGGACCATTACCCAGCGGCGGAGCGAGGGGGAGGCGGATTTCGTGGTGCTCCATCCTTCGAAGGGCATTCTGTCCATTGAGGTGAAGGCCGGGGATATCGGGTACCGCGGAGGAAACTGGATCCAGACGAACCGGCATACCGGTGAGGAGAAGGTGATTGATCCCCTGGGACAGGCGGCGGAGTCGGAGCATCGGATTTCCGATTTCCTGTGGCGAAAAGGGATTCCCACCATGCCTCTCATGGGCCGGGCGGCGTGGTTTACGTCGGTGGCGGTGCCCAAGGGAGCGCATCTTCCGATGGAGGCAGTGCCTGATATCATCCTGGACGAGGGCTCTCTGGCAGATCCGGAGGCGGCGCTGGAGCGGGTCTATGACTACTGGCGGCGGAATCTTCACTATGTACGGGCACCGGAGCTTTCCAGAAGTGAGTTCCAGGAGATGATTCGTCTCCTCATGCCGGAGTTCCGTTTTACCCGCACGATTTTATCCACCAATCTCATTGCGCAGCCCACCATCGTCCGTCTCACCCGGCAGCAGGGGGCAGTGCTGGATTTCCTTGAGGACCAGCGGACCTGCGCCATTCACGGTCCGGCAGGTACGGGCAAAACGGTGCTGGCTGTGGAAAAGGCGCGGCGTCTGGCGGAGGAGGGGCGGAAGGTGCTCTATCTCTGCTACAATGAATTTCTTCTTGACCATATCCGGAGGGAAAATCAGGGTTCCCCTGTTTCCTTTCACAATGTGCGTTCCCTGGCGGAAGAACTGATGGGGAAATGCGCGGAAACGGATGCAGAGGAAGTCAGGGCCTTTGAGACATGGTTTCCGGAAGAGGGCGAATCCTCGTGGCCCTATGAAGATGTGGTGGTGGATGAGGGGCAGGATTTGACGGATACCATGCTGGAGACGCTGTGGCTCCTGACGGACGAGAGGGAAGGAGCTTTCTATGTGTTTTATGACAGGAACCAGCGGGTCATCCGGCGGGAGAAGACGGACTGGATCAATGCCAATGCGGAATGCCGGGTGGTGCTGTCAAGGGATGTGCGAAATACGGCGGAAATTGCTTCGTCCATGGCATCGGTGATTGGCCTGAAGCGAAGGAAGCAGTATATCAATGAGGTCCATGGCTTCCGGCCCTGTATGTCACTGTATCGGGATCCGGCAGGTCTTCACCGGATATGTGATAATTTCGTAAAGGAAATGCTGGAGAATCATGTGAAGCTGGAAGAAATGGTGATTCTGTCCATTCACAGCCTGCCTCACAGCGGACTGGCGGGGGTGGGTAAAATCTACGGCATCCCGGTGTCTCTAGAGCCGGAAGCAGGAAAGGTATGGCTCACCAATGTGTACCGTTTTAAAGGACTGGAAGCCAAGGCGGTGCTCCTGGTCGATGTGGAAATGTCTGCACTGACCAATCCTTTCACCAGGCGGCTGATTTACACCGGCGGCTCCAGGGCTGCAGCTTATTTGAAACTGGCACTGAAGGAGGATATTCCAAAGAACGGCTATGGGGCCCTTCTGTCCCAAATGGGAGCGGAAGGGAAGAGTGCCAGGGACCTGACCGCTTTCTGGGGCATGGAAATCAAGTAGCGCTATGAAAATAGTGGAAACTCTATGAGGTGCGCAGACCGTTAAACGGGCCATCGTCATTACGAGGGGCGGGAATGCAGCCTGGAAATTCTATTTCTTTCATGACATCAAGTGCAGTGAGGCGGGAAATCTCTAGGGAAGCGCTGATTAAATCGTTATCGGATTTCATTCTTGTATTTTTATT
>OGLM01001159.1_pt1 | contig 28469 bp, 26 predicted proteins | sample 1572531 | NCBI WGS metagenome assembly OGLM01 (sample SAMEA2581909, study PRJEB24529) | metagenome | biome: Human gut stool | place: China | collected 2011 | reverse complement strand
GAGCCGCGACGCGCACGAGGGCGACCGTTACCGCCGCATGGAGATCGAGTATATCTGCCGGCATACGATCGGCACTGCTCCCCGTGCCGCCGAAGAGCTTTGGGTGATGCTGGGCGACAACAACTCGTGGTCGCGGCTCGACAACTGGTTCTACAAATGTCCGGAGGACGATCCGCGGCTGCTGACGCAGGACTACGTGCTCGAACATACGCCCTACGTCGACGTGATCGCCCGACAGCATCCCGGCCGGTTCCAGACGACGACTCATTCGGAAAAGCGTATCGATTTCGTCTACTGCACGCCGGTGCTCTACGATTGCGTGACGCGCGCCGAAGTGGTTCGCGACGACTATACCGAGCCGGTGCGCGATCCGAAGAAACTGTCGAATTTCTGGCACCCGTCGGATCACCGGCCGATCGTGGTGGACTTCGATCTGAAAAAAGCGAAAAAACAATAACTCCAAAAAATAGAACAAACTATGAAACAGCTCGAAATGCTTTACGAGGGTAAGGCGAAACAGGTTTTCCGCACGGACGACGACGATGTGATCCTGATGCATTACAAGGATGCCGCCACCGCTTTCAACAACATCAAGAAGGCGACCATCGAGGGCAAGGGCGTCCTCAATAACAAGATTTCGACGATCATTTTCGGCTATCTGAAAGAGGCGGGCATTCCGACGCACTACATCTCTACGCTCAACGAGCGCGACCAGCTGTGCCGCCGCGTGAAGATCATCCCGCTGGAGGTGATCGTGCGCAATATCGTGGCCGGTTCGATGGCCAAGCGCTTGGGGCTGGAAGAGGGGCTCAGACCGTCGAACACGATCTACGACATCTGCTACAAGTGCGACGAGCTGGGCGATCCGCTCATCAACGACCATCACGCCGTGGCGCTGGGCGTAGTGACTTACGACGAACTGAAACGGATCTACGACATGACGGCCAAGATCAACGAGGTGCTGACCGGTCTGTTCGACCGCATGAACATCACGCTGGTGGACTTCAAAATCGAGTTCGGCCGCACGTCGGACGGGCAGATCGTGCTGGCGGACGAGGTGTCGCCCGATACCTGCCGTCTGTGGGACAAGACGACCAACGAGAAGCTCGACAAGGACCGTTTCCGCCGCGACCTGGGGCGCGTGCGCGAGGCCTACGAGGAGATTCTCGCCCGTTTGGAGGCTTTGAAAAAATAGAGGAGCGACACGGCGGGGGTGGGTTCCCGCTCCGGTTTTCGCTTTCGGATTAACTAATACAGGAGGAATCACGATATGAATGAATTGCCTTTCGACTCCCTGCACGAGGAGTGCGGCGTCTTTGGCGTCTTCGGCGTGGACGATGCGCCGGGAATCGTCTACTACGGCCTTCATGCCTTGCAGCACCGCGGCCAGGAGGCGTGCGGCATCGTCAGTGCCGAGGAGGGCCGCCTCGCGTCGGTCAAGGGCGAGGGGTTGGTGACCGAGGTCTTCAACGGCGACAACCTTTCGACGCTCCACGGTCGTATGGCCATCGGCCATGTGCGCTACTCGACGGCAGGGGGCGGCGGCCGCGAGAACGTGCAACCCTTCGTCTTCCGGCACCATACGGGCGATTTCGCGCTGGCGCACAACGGCAACCTCGTCAATTCACGCGAGCTGGTGCGTTACTTGGAGGACAAGGGGAGCCTCTTCCACTCGACCTCCGACAGCGAGATCCTCGCGCACCTCATCAAGAAGGAGCACAGCTCGGAGCACCGCATTTTCGCCATCATCGACGCGCTCAACATGCTCGAAGGCGGGTTCGCCTTCCTGATCATGACCGAGAACCGGCTCTACGCCTGCCGCGACAAGTACGGCCTGCGTCCGCTGTCGATCGGCCGGCTCAACGACGGCTGGGTCGTCAGCTCGGAGACCTGCGCGCTGGACATCGTGGGCGCGGAGTTCGTGCGCGACGTCAATCCGGGCGAGATCGTCACGCTCGACCGCAACGGCATCCGCAGCCGTGACTATTCGATGTACAAGCGCAACTGCATGTGCGCCATGGAGTACATCTATTTCGCGCGCCCCGACAGCGACATCGAATGTTGCAACGTCCACGCCTTCCGCAAGGAGTCGGGCCGGCTCCTTTTCGAGGAGGCTCCGGCCGACGCCGACGTGGTGATCGGCGTGCCCGATTCGAGCCTTTCGGCCGCGATCGGTTACTCGGAGGCCAGCGGCATCCCCTATGAAATGGGGCTGGTCAAGAACCGTTACATCGGCCGTACCTTCATCCAGCCGTCGCAGGCGATGCGCGAGAAGGGCGTGAAGATGAAACTTTCGGCCGTGCGGTCGCTCGTGGCGGGCAAGCGCGTGGCGCTCATCGACGACTCGATCGTGCGCGGTACGACTTCGCTGCGCATCGTGCGGTTGCTCAAGGCCGCCGGCGCGAAGGAGGTGCACGTGCGCATCGCATCGCCCAAGATGACCCATCCCTGCTTCTACGGCGTCGACACCTCGACCTGCGACCAGTTGATCGGTCACCGCTGTTCGGTCGAGGAGATCTGCCGCCAGATCGAGGCCGACTCGCTGGCCTTCCTCTCGGAGGGAGCGCTGCTGAGGGCCGGCAACCGCAAGGAGATGTGCATGGCCTGCTTCACGGGCCGTTATCCGACGGCGCTCTACGAACATGCCGCCGAGATCGGCCGCAAGGAGGACAAGAACCGTTAGCGGGGTATTCCTCGCGCGACAAATGTCAAACGAAAAACAGAAAAAACGATATGGCAGAAAGTTATGAGAAGGCCGGCGTGAATCTCGAAGCCGGTTACGAGGTGGTCCGCCGCATCAAGAAGCACGTCGCTTCGACGGCGCGCACGGGCGTCATGGGTACGATCGGTGCCTTCGGCGGCATGTTCGATCTGGCGGCCCTCGGAGTCAAGGAGCCGGTGCTCGTAAGCGGTACCGACGGCGTGGGAACCAAGCTCAAACTGGCCTTCGCGCTGGACAAACACGATACGATCGGCATCGATGCCGTGGCGATGTGCGTCAACGACGTGCTGGCTCAGGGTGCCGAGCCGCTCTTTTTCCTCGATTATGTGGCCGTGGGGCACAACGAACCGGTCAAGATCGAGGGCATCGTCTGCGGCGTGGCCGAGGGGTGCCGTCAGGCGGGCTGTGCGCTCGTAGGCGGCGAGACGGCCGAGATGCCGGGCATGTACGAAGGCGGCGAGTACGACATCGCGGGGTTCACGGTGGGCGTCGTCGAACGCAGCCGGCTCATCGACGGGTCGAAGGTCAAGACCGGCGACGTGCTGGTCGGGATCGCCTCGTCGGGCGTCCATTCCAACGGTTTCTCGCTGGTGCGCAAGGTGCTGTCGGACAACGGATTGGAACTGAACAAGGTCTATCCCGAGCTGAGTAACCGCACGTTGGGCGAGGTGCTGCTCACCCCGACGAAAATCTATGTGAAGCCGGTGCTCGACGTGATCCGCCGGTGCGACGTCCACGGCATCAGCCACATCACCGGCGGCGGATTCGACGAGAACATTCCCCGTATCCTGCACGAGGGGCAGGGCATCGCCATCGAGGAGGGGACGTGGGAGATCCTGCCCGTGTTCCGCTTCCTGGAGAAGTACGGAAAGATCGCCCACCGCGAGATGTTCAACATCTTCAACATGGGCGTAGGCATGGTCATCGCGCTCGACGCCGAGGAGGCGCAGAAGGCCGTCGACATCCTCGCGTCGCACGGAGAGCAGGCGTCGGTCATCGGACGTGTCACCGACTCCGAAGGGGTCGTCATCCGGTAGCGTGCCGATGAAGCGGATCGCTGTTTTCGCCAGCGGCGAAGGGAGCAACTTCGAGGCGATCGCCGCTGCATGCGAGCGGGGTGCGATCGCGGCCGAGGTGGCGCTCGTCGTCTGCGACCGGCCCGGGGCACGCGTCACGGAGCGCGCGGCGGCGCGGGGCATCGCCTGCTTCGCCTTCGCGCCGAAGGAGTATGCCTCGAAGGCCGACTACGAACGCGAGATCGTCGCGCGGCTCGATGCCGCGGGGGTCGATCTGGTCTGTCTGGCGGGGTACATGCGCATCCTCTCGGAGGTGCTGCTCGGCGCCTACGGCGGGCGGATCGTCAACATCCATCCCTCGCTGCTGCCCGCCTTCAAGGGGGCGCACGCGATCGAGGAGGCCGTCGCCTACGGGGTGAAGGTCTACGGGGTGACGATCCACTGGGTCGACGCCACGCTCGACGGCGGGCGGATCATCGCGCAGCGCGCCTTCGCCTACGACGGCGACGACGTGCACGAGGTCGAACGGCGCGTGCACGAGGTGGAGCATGAATTATACGTGGAAACGATTGATAAATTGGTAAAAGCATAAAATACGAAAAATGAGGGCATTGATAAGTGTCAGCGATAAGACGGGCGTCGTCGACTTCGCAAAGAATTTGAAGGCTTTGGGCTGGGAGGTGATCGCCACGGGCGGCACGATGAAACTGTTGCGCGAGAGCGGTGTCGAGGTGTTGAACATCAGCGACGTGACGGGCTTCCCCGAGATTTGCGACGGGCGCGTGAAGACGCTTCATCCGGCCGTGCACGGCGGTCTGCTGGCGCGCCGCGACGTCGAGGAGCACGTCGAGGCGCTGCGCGCCAACGGCATCGAGTTCATCGATCTGGTCTGCGTGAACCTCTATCCCTTCCGCCAGACGATCGCCAAAGAGGGCGTTACGCTGGCCGAAGCGATCGAGAACATCGACATCGGCGGCCCTTCGATGCTGCGCAGTGCGGCCAAGAATTTCCGCGACGTGACCGTCGTCTGCGATCCGGCGGACTACGCCGCGATTCTGGACGAGATGCGCGCCGAGGGCAATACTTCGGTCGAAACGCGTCTGCGTCTTTCGGCCAAGGCCTACACCCATACGGCGGAGTACGACAGCATGATCGCCACCTACATGCGTGCGCAGGCGGGCCTGCCCGAGAAACTGTTCCTCGATTTCGATCTGGTGCAGTCGCTGCGCTACGGTGAGAACCCCCACCAGCAGGCCAAGTTCTACCGCAGCTCGGATGCCGGGGCCTACTCTCTGGCTACGGCCAAGCAGCTTAACGGCAAGGAGCTCTCGTACAACAATATTCAGGATGCCAACGCGGCGCTCTGCATCGTACGCGAGTTTGACGAGCCGTTCTGCGTGGGCCTGAAGCACATGAACCCGTGCGGCGCAGCCGTCGGCACGGATGTCAAGGATGCATGGACTAAAGCATACGAGGCCGACAAGGTGAGCATCTTCGGTGGTATCGTGGCAGTGAACCGTGAGCTTACGCGCGAGGCTGCCGAGTTGATGAAGCCCATATTCTTGGAGATCATCATGGCTCCGTCGTTCTCGGAGGGCGCTCTGGAGGTGCTGACCACGAAGAAGAACCTGCGTCTGCTGCAGGTGGACATGAACCGCGACGATCGCAAGCTCAAGCAGTATGTGAGCGTTACGGGCGGCCTGTTGGTGCAGGAGCTGGATCGACAGACGGCAGAGGTTGTGGCCGACAAGTGTGTCACCGACGTGAAGCCTACGGCCGGACAGTTGGCCGATATGAATTTCGGATGGAGAATCGTCAAGCATGTAAAGTCGAATGCCATCGTCGTGGTTAAGGACGGCCGCACGCTGGGCGTGGGTGCCGGACAGATGAACCGTGTGGGTTCGGCCGAGATCGCACTCAAGGAGGCTAAGGCGGCAGGTTTCGACAAGGATCTGGTACTGGCATCGGACGGTTTCTTCCCATTCGATGATACGGTTGCCATGGCTGCCGAGTATGGCGTTACGGCTATCGTACAGCCCGGTGGCAGCATCCGTGACGAGGATTCGATCAAGAAGGCCAACGAGAACGGCATAACGATGGTATTCACGGGCGAGCGCCACTTCAAACATTAATGGTGATGAAGGTTCTGGTCATAGGAGGCGGCGGCCGCGAGCATGCCATCGTGGATGCTCTGTCTCGTTCGCCGCAGGTAGAGAAGATATATTGTGCACCCGGAAACGCCGGTATTGCCCTTCAGGCGGAGTGTGTCGCCATAAAGGATACCTATGTCGAGCGTCTGCGCGACTTTGCCGTGGAGAAGGGTATAGACCTTACGGTCGTGGGCCCCGAGGCGGCATTGGCTGCGGGTGTGACGGATGTGTTCCGCACGGCGGGATTATCCGTATTCGGGCCGACGAAGAGCGCTACGCGTATCGAGAGCAGCAAGGACTTTGCCAAGGAGCTCATGCGCAAGTACAACATCCCGACGGCGGCTTTCCATACGTTTGACAACTATGCCGAGGCTTCGGCATACGTCAAGGCGGGGCCGTTGCCTACGGTGCTCAAATATGACGGTCTGGCTGCCGGTAAGGGTGTGGTCATAGCCGAGACGCAGGAGCAGGCCGATGAGGCGTTGCGCGACATGCTGCTCGACAACAAGTTCGGGCGCGGCAGGGTCGTCGTGGAGGAGTTCCTCTCGGGTCCCGAGTTCTCGTTCATGTGTTTCGTGTCGGGAAAGAAGGTATGGCCTATGGTGCTGGCGCAGGATCACAAACGTGCCTACGACGGCGACAAGGGGCCCAATACGGGAGGTATGGGTGCCTATTCGCCTCTGCCGTTCATCACGGCCGAGGACGAAGCATACGCTCTGGAGCATATAATGAAACCGACGGCTGCGGCTATGGTTGCCGAGGGCTGTCCTTTCGAGGGTGTGCTCTACGGCGGACTCATGAAGACCGCACAGGGCATCAAGGTCATAGAGTTCAATGCACGCTTCGGCGACCCCGAGACGGAGGTCGTGCTGCCGCGTCTGAAGAGTGATATCGTCGAGATATTCCGTGCCGTGGCCGAGGGCGGCGATGCCGAGTTGGAGTGGCACGATTTTGCAGCTCTGGGCATAGTGCTCGCCTCGAAGGGCTACCCCGCTTCGTACGAGAAGGGTTACGAGATAAAAGGTCTTGACAAGGTCGAAGGCAAGGTATATCACATGGGAACGAAGGCCGAGGGCGACAGGATTGTGACGGCAGGCGGACGCGTGTTGTTCGTAGTAGGCCGTGGGGCCACGATCCCCGAGGCGCGCGTGGCGGCGTTGCGTGACGTCGAGCGCATAGAGTGCGATAACCTCTTCCATCGCAGCGATATAGGACATTGGGCCCTTACGGGGAAGTAAATGTCGGCACTCAGATGGTGGTTTGCATGGCGGTTGCGGCCGCTGATGTGAAACGTGCAGATGATGTATAACTGTAAAAACAAGAATCTATGATTATAAGCGGAAAAGAGTTGTCGGCCAAGCTCAAGGCCGAGATGGCGGAGCGCGTGGCGACGTTCCCCGCCGAGTATGGACGTGTGCCGCACCTTGTAGTCATCCTCGTGGGAGAGGATCCGGGCAGTGTCTCTTACGTCAAGGGCAAGGCGAAAGCTTCGGCCGAGGTGGGTATTCGCAATACCACTATACGCCGCCCCGATACCATTACGGAAGATGAGTTGCTGGGTATGATCGCCGAACTGAATGCCGATGATGGGGTAGACGGAATACTTGTGCAGCTGCCTCTGCCCAAACATATCGACGAGGATAAGATTATCGCCGCAATCGACAAGTCGAAGGATGTGGACGGATTCCACCCTCTGAATGTGGCGGCCTTGTGGCAGAAGCAGCCTTGTACGCTGCCCTGTACGCCGAAGGGTATCATCAAGATGTTGAAGAGCGCCGGTGTCGAGATCTCGGGCCGCGAGGCCGTTGTCATCGGCCGCAGCAATATCGTCGGCCTGCCTGTGTCGAAGTTGCTGCTCGACGAGAATGCTACCGTTACTATCGCCCACAGCCGTACGAAGAACCTCGGTGAGGTGACGCGCCGGGCCGATATTCTGGTGGTGGCCATCGGACGTCCCAAGTTCGTCAAGGCGGATATGGTGAAGGAGGGTGCCGTCGTCATAGACGTCGGTGTCAACCGTGATCCCGAGACTGGAAAACTGTGCGGCGATGTCGACTTTGCGGCCATCGAACCCAAGGCTTCGGTCATAACGCCCGTTCCCGGAGGTGTCGGCCCGATGACGATATGCTGCCTGATGGAGAACACTATCGAGTGTTTCCTGCGCCGCATAAAGCGTTAGTAGTATATTGCGGTCGTATAGACAAAGTAAAGACGGATGGCGAAAGTCATCCGTCTTTTTTCGTTTAGGGGTATTGATGCGGTTATTTGGCCGCAGGGTATCCGACCGTCTGTACCAATGTTATCATGCTGTTGTCGGGCAACGCCATCGCTGCGGCAAGCTTGTCGCGGTCGACCATGGCCCTTACGACTGTCGCGAGCGATTCGGAGGCACAGAAGAGATAGACGTTCTGTGCAATGAATCCCGTATTGGCGTATGTGGCGGCGATGAGTTCGTCGGGTGTCTTGCCCGTGATGAGCTGCTTGCGGCATACGTATATTATGTTTATAGGCGCGTCGGCTGCGAAGGGTTGCGTGCCCGTAAGTGGTCGCAGATCCTTTTCCGAGACAAGGCACAGACGATGCCCGGCGGCGTCGTAGCGGTAGAGTCCATCTTTCATGGCCACATATAACTCTATCTCCTGCTTGTCGCGCGACGAGGGGGCGGTGCGTTTGTCCGCACGGTTGTATCCCCATGCCGCCCATAGCAGGTTGGATAGTGTCTGCTTCGGCAGCTCGCGGCTGTCGAAGTCGCGTGACGAGTGTCGGTTGGCGAGTGCCTCCATCAGAGGCATTCCTCCCGTGCGGTGCGGCGCCGGAAGATCCATATCCTGTGCCGCGAGTACCGTTGCGAAGAGTACGGCAAGCAGTGTTGTGACGGTCTTCTTCATATATCGATTTATTACGCGGGTTGTTTATGTGTTGTCATTTCGTCGATTATCTTACGTATGCCATCTACGTAAGTCGTGACGCGGAAGTCGGGAAAACGCTGTTTGAACTTCGAAGAATCAAATATACAGTCGGTGCCGTATCGAGGCAAAAGTTCCTCGATCTCCCGCACGCGCGGGTTGACTTCCATCATCCGTTCCAACTCCCGCATAGAAAGTATGCGGTAGGGTATCGAAGTGTCGGCCGCCTGCTCCGCCGCCACGATAAACTCTCGGTACGTCGGGCGGTTGTCGTCGCAAGGCAGATGCCATGTTGTGCCGTATGCGTCATCCGCCGTGGCGAGCGTCACGACGGCGCGGCCCGCATCGGGTGTCCACATAAGCGTACGCAGTGTCGAGTCGCTGAGATATACCGAGGCCTCGCGGTGTTGCTCCATGCGGCGGAAAATGAGAGAGTTGGTTATGCTCTGCGTATTCTCGGGCCCGTAAAATTCGGCCGAGCGGCATATCATCGCCTCGATGCGTCCGTGAGCGATCTCTTCCAAGAGCATCTCCGCCATACGTGCGCGTACGGCGCCTTTGGGCCCGACGGGACGGAAGGGGGTCGTCTCTGTCAGGGGCGTACCGTCCTGCGGATACATGTATGTGTTGTCGAAGAATACCAGACGGGCGTTATGTCGTTCGCATGCCGTAATTACGTTGCGCATCATCACGGGAAATGACGCTTCCCACAGCGCCGTGTCAAGGGGCAATCCTGCCGCAAAATATACCGTATGGCTGCCATTGACAGCTTTGTCGGTCATGTCGGCGTGTGTGAGGTCGGCCGCCACGACGGTGTCTGTGGGGGCGACGCGGCGCGGTGTGCGGCTCACGAGGCGTATGTCGCTGATGTCGCGGCGGTGCAGCTCGCGTGCTATTTCGGTGGCTATCTGTCCGTTTGCTCCGAGTATCGTATGCATCGTATAGAGTGTTTGTTGTATCGTGTCGTGCAAATGCTTTGCCCGATATGTGTAAAGATAACAATTATTTTCATGTCGGCCGCGCGTATGATAGTCACATCACCAAAAACAAACGGAAGACCATATATTTCATGAGATCTTCCGTTTATCGGTTTATTGTTGAGACCGTATTACTCGGGCCTGATGCACTGCATGTGGTGCATCTTGTGGCCTAAGAATGAGACTTCGCCTACGCGGAGGAATCCCAACCGTTCATAGAGCCGTTCAGCCTTGGGGTTGATGAGGTCTACGAGCAGTCCTACACGTCGGTATCCCGCATCGAAGGCTTCGTCACGCATGCGCTCCAGAAGCCGTGCGCCGATACCGTGGCCGCGCATCTCGGGCATGACACCGATAGAGTCGAGATAGAACTCTCCCGGGCCCGTCTCGTCCGTAACTTGGATAACGGTGCCGCACTCCTCGCGCAGGATGTCGAGTGCCGGTTGCCGCAACTCGTGCAGGCGCGCACCGTCATAACCGCATATTGCACCCGCAACCACTCCGTCCACGGTACATACGATTGTGTTGCGGTAGCTGTATTGCGTGTTGTCCAAGCGTACTATGCGCTCGAAGATCTCCACGCCGCGGTCGCCGCACAGACGTCGTGTCATATCCTCGCCAAAGGCCATCGTGACGGCGCGGGCTATGGCCGCAGAGTCATCAATGGTGGCGCGGCGAAGGATTATTTCGGGCTTTGCTGTCATTTACGTCGAGGCTTTACCTCTATTTCGAGTTTCGAATATGCTCTCTCGGCCTTGGCCAATGCTGCCTCGACACTCTCCGTACGGGCAAGTATCACGCCCATACGGCGGTGTCCCTTTACTTCGGGCTTGCCGAAGAGGCGTATCTGTACGTCCGGTTCGGAGAGTGCGGCATCGAGATTGCCTATGACCACCTCGTCGCTGTCACCTTCGACGACGATGGCTTTCGAGGCACTCGGGCCGTAGAAACGTATCGACGGTATTGGCAGGCCGAGGATGGCGCGGGCGTGGAGCGCAAACTCCGACAGATCCTGCGATATCATCGTCACCATACCCGTATCGTGCGGACGCGGCGATACCTCGCTGAAGAGAACCTTGTCACCCGCCACGAACAACTCCACGCCGAATATACCGTAGCCGCCCAGTGCGTCAGTTATCTTGCGTGCGATGTCGCGGGCTTGAGCCAAGGTGGTCTCGCTCATGGGCTGAGGCTGCCACGACTCGCGGTAGTCGCCGTCGACCTGATGGTGTCCTATGGGCTCGAGGAACGAGGTGCCGCCGCTGTGGCGTACCGTGAGCAGCGTTATTTCGTAGTCAAACTTGACGAAGCCTTCGACTATGACGCTGCCGCCGCCGGCACGGCCTCCCTCCTGAGCATATTGCCAAGCCTTGTCGGCCTCATCCATCGAGCGCACGACACTCTGTCCGTGTCCCGACGAACTCATGATGGGTTTGACAACGCACGGAACGCCTATGTGACGTAACGCCTCGTCTAACTCCTCGCGCGTCGCAGCGAAACGGTAGGGCGATGTTGGCAGCCCCAACTGCTCGGCAGCAAGCGTACGTATGCCCTGACGGTTCATCGTAAGCAGTGCGGCGCGTGCCGTGGGTATGACATTATAGCCCTCCTTCTCCAGCTCGACGAGCGTGGGGGTGGCTATGGCCTCGATCTCGGGGATGATGTAGTCGGGCTTCTCCGCCTCGATAACCTGACGCAGTCGCTCTCCATCGGTCATGGGCAGAACGTACGAGCGGTGTGCCACCTGCATGGCGGGGGCATTGGGATATTTGTCGAGTGCGACGACCTCAACGCCGTAGCGTTGCAGTTCGATGGCTACCTCTTTGCCCAACTCTCCCGACCCGCATAACAGGGCCTTTTTACCCGAAGGCGTAAACGGGGTTCCTATCTTTACCATACGGCTTGGAGTTTACTTTACACGTGCCTCACAATATACGCAGCGCAGATCTCCGTCCTCGGTTTTGCGGAAGAGGTGATCCACATCCTCGCTGTTCGAAATGCACTGACGGTTCGAGCAGCGTAGATCGTTGTTTACGAGCGAGTGGTCCAGACGCGGCGTGGGCGTGGTGGGACGCTCCTCTTCGGCCCACTTGAGCAACGTATATATGAGTGCCATACGTACGAACTTGCCGTTCTCCACCTGACGGAAGTAGGCGGCACGGGGATCGTTGTCGACGGCACGCGTGATCTCGTTCACACGCGGCAGCGGGTGGAGGATTATCATATCCTTCTTGGCGGTGCGCAGACGTTCGGGGTTGAGTATGAAGCTGTCCTTCAGTCGCTCGAACTCCTCTTCGTCGAGGAAACGCTCCTTCTGTACACGTGTCATGTAGAGTATGTCGAGTTCGCTCATGACCTCCTCCATTGTCTCGACCTCGCGTGTCGGCACATGGTTCTTGTCGCACACCTCGCGGCGGATGTATGACGGCAGGCGGAGCTCTTCGGGGGCGATCAGTATGACGTTGATACCGGTATAGCGTGACAGGGCCTTGATCAACGAGTGTACCGTACGGCCGAACTTCAGGTCACCGCAGAAACCTATCGTAAGGTTATTCAGACGTCCCTTCTCGCGGCGTATCGTGAGCAGGTCGGTGAGCGTCTGCGTGGGGTGGGCATGGCTGCCGTCGCCGGCGTTGATGATGGGCACGTTGGCATAGTGCGACGCTACGAGCGGCGCACCCTCCTTGCTGTGGCGCATGGCGATGATATCGGCGAAGCATCCGATGACACGCACCGTGTCGGCAACGGTCTCCCCCTTACTTACCGACGACGAGGCTGCATCCGAGAATCCGAGTACGTTGCCACCCAACTCCATCATGGCCGACGTGAAACTAAGGCGCGTACGCGTACTCGGCTCGTAGAATAACGTGGCGAGCTTCTTGCCCTTGCATGCCTCGCTGTATTTCTTGCGGTTGGCGATGATGTCGAGTGCCGTTTCGAGTATCTGGTCGACTTCGGCGACCGATATGTCCGTAGTATCTATCAGGTGTCTCATGATATGGCGATATTATTTGTTGATCCAACTTTCATCCGACGGATTATCACGGAATGCGAGTATGCGCTTGCACGCCTCGGGCTTGATGTAACCCTCCTCGGCCGCAACCTCGACCAGAGCGTCTAGATTCGAGAGCGAGTGGTTCTCGACGTGAGCCTCGGCCAGACGGTCGAGTCCCTTCTTCATGCCGTAGGTGAATATGCTGACTATGCCCAACACCTCGGCTCCGGCCTCACGCAATACGTTGACTACCTCTACACAGCTGCCGGCCGTCGAGATTAGATCCTCGACAACGACTACCTTCTCGCCCTTCTCGAGGCGACCCTCGATCTGGTTGGCGCGACCATGATCCTTCGCTCCGCTGCGTACGTATCCCATGGGCAGGTCGAGTATCGTGGCGGTGATGGCGGCATGGGCTATGCCTGCGGTGCTCGTACCCATCAGCACCTCACATTGCGGATAGTAGCGCTTTACCAACTCGGCAAGCCCCTTCTCGACGGCATCGCGTACGCGCGGCGCCGTGAGCGTCAGACGGTTGTCGCAATATATGGGGCTTTTGATACCGCTGGCCCACGTGAACGGCTGCTCGGGACGCAGAAATACGGCCCCTATCGAGAGCAGGTCTTTGGCAATGGTCTTTTCCATAAAATAAGTATTCGTTTTGTGTATCAGTATTCGTTTCGTTTTGTACGCTGTATTCCCGTTACAGAGTGATTTCCCGTCCGCAGACTATTCGAGCGCCTTGCGCAGTACGGCCTCGACCTCTTCGGGGTAGATGCCGCCTTCGTGTACCTTCTCGTCTCCGACATAGAAGGTCGGCACATAGTAATAGTCGAACTTGTCGGCCAGAGCTGGCTGCTCCGACTCCTCGATCATCTCGATAGGTATGGCCGCAAACTCGGGATGCTCGGCCTTGAGAGAGTCGATATATGAGAGCGCCTTCTTGCAGAAGGGGCAATTCTTCAAATAGAACAACTTAATCGGTTTCATACCGGCATGTGTTTTAAGTTACGTGTTTTATTCGCCGATGAACTCCCTGACGCAACGCTCGTATGCGGCAACGGGATCTGCAGCTTGGGTTATGGGGCGTCCGACCACGATGTAGTCCGTTCCGATCTCACGGGCGCGCGCCGGTGTGGTCACACGTACCTGATCTCCTACTTCGCCGTCGGCAAAACGTACGCCCGGCGTTACGGTGATGAAATCCTTGCCGCATGCATCCTTTACCATGCCTGCCTCCAGCGGAGAGCATACCACGCCGTCGAGACCTGCCTGTTTGGCATTCTGGGCGTAGTGGACGATGGTATCGTTGATCGAGACGTCGATGAGCAGCTCGCGGCGCATGCGCTCCTCGCTCGTCGATGTGAGCTGCGTAACGGCTATGAGCAGCGGACGGGTGCCGTCGGGACGCGTGAGCCCCTCCAGTGCAGCACGCATCATGTCGATGGTGCCCGCAGCGTGCAGGTTGCACATGTCAACATCCAGACGTGAGAGTACCGCCATCGCCTTCTTGACCGTATTGGGTATGTCGTGGAGTTTCAGGTCGAGGAAGATCTTGTGGCCGCGCGCCTTGATCTCGCGCACGATAGAGGGCCCCTCGGCATAATATAACTCCATTCCGATCTTGACGAAAGGTTTGCGGCCGGTGAAGCGGTCGAGGAAATCGAACGTCGCGGCGGCACTGCTGAAGTCGCAGGCGATAATTACATCTCTCTGATTCATCGTATGATAAGGTTTGATTGTTACAACGTTTGTTCAGTGGGCTAAATTAGCTATTTTTTGCGAGACGCGCAACAGCGCCGAACGCAAAAAAGGCCGGCTTCATGCCGACCTTTTCCGTGTGTTTGTTATGCAAGCCGATGCCTTTAGCAGTTCATGGCTCCGCAGCAGTGGATCACCTGACCGCTCACATACGACGAGAGGTCGCTGGCGAGGAAGAGGGCCACGTTGGCCACATCCTCGGGCGTACCGCCGCGGCGCAACGGAATCTGTGCGATCCATGCGTCACGCACCTCCTGCGAGAGCTGGTTGGTCATATCGGTGATGATGAATCCCGGGGCGATGCAGTTGGCACGGATGCCGCGCGGACCCATCTCCTTGGCTATCGACTTTGCGAGACCGATCATACCGGCCTTCGAAGCCGAGTAGTTGCACTGTCCGGCATTTCCCGATACACCGACCACCGACGACATGTTGATGATCGAACCGCCGCGCTGACGTGCCATGATGGGCACGACGGCGTGTATGAAGTTGAATGCCGACTTGAGGTTGACGTTGATGACGGCATCCCACTGAGCCTCCGACATGCGCATCATGAGGCCATCCTTGGTGATACCTGCATTGTTTACCAGAATGTCTATGCGGCCGAAGTCCTCGATGATCTGCTTTACTACCGCGTGCGACTCCTCGAACGATGCCGCATTCGATGCATATCCCTTGGCCTTGACGCCATAGGCCTGCAACTCGGCTACCGTCTGCTCGGCAGCCTCGTTGATCACCAGATCGGTGAACGCTACGTCGGCACCCTGCTCGGCGAAACGCAGAGCGATGGCCTTGCCGATGCCGCGTGCGGCTCCCGTTACCAGAGCCACCTTTCCTTCCAGAAGTTTCATTGTCTTATCTGTTTTTGTGTTTTTACGTCAGTATTGCGCGATTACCACTTGCGCAGGGCTACGGTAGCGTTGTGGCCGCCGAAGCCGAGCGTGTTCGACATGGCGATCGTAAGATCGGCCTTGCGTGCGGTGTTGGGCGTGTAGTCCAGATCGCACTCGGGGTCGGGATCCGTAAGACCGATGGTCGGGGGAACGATGCCGTTCACCAGAGCCAGCGTCGAGGCGATAAGCTCAACGGCACCCGTAGCTCCGAGCATGTGTCCCGTCATCGACTTGGTCGAGCTGATGATGGCCTTGTGTGCCGTCTCGTCGCCCAGTGCGAGCTTGATGGCAGCCGTCTCGGTCTTGTCGTTAAGCGGCGTGCTGGTACCGTGTGCATTGATGTAGAGCGTATCCTTCTCGGGGTCGAATCCGGCCTCCGAGAGAGCCTGCTTCATGGCACGCGATGCGGGGATGCCCTCCGGATGGGGAGCCGTGTAGTGGTAGGCATCGCACGTATTGCCGTAGCCGCATACCTCGGCATAGATCTTGGCACCGCGCTTCTGGGCGTTCTCCAGCGACTCGAACACCAGAATACCTGCACCCTCGGCCATTACGAAGCCGTTGCGGTGGATGTTGAAGGGAATCGAAGCCTTCTTCGGATCCTCCGAACGCGACAGGGCCTTGCTGTTTGCGAAGCCGCCGATGGCCAGCGGGTGTACCGAAGCCTCCGATCCGCCGGTGATGATGGCGTCGGCATAGCCGTACTTGATGGCACGATAGGCCTCGCCGGCAGAGTGGGTACCCGTCGAGCAGGCTGTAACAACGGGAAGACATACGCCCTGAGCCTTGAACTTGATGGCTACGTTACCTGCGGCGATGTTCGAGATCATCATGGGGATGAACAGGGGAGAGATGCGGTGTACGCCCTCCTCGAGGAGTTTCTTGGTCTCGTTGACGAAAGTCTGGAGACCGCCGATACCCGAACCGATATATGTACCCAGACGCTCCGGTGCGATATTCTCGCCGCTGACCAGACCGCTGTCCATCATGGCCTGATAGGCTGCTGCCATGGCATACTGGCAATAGATGTCGCTACGGCGTACATTGACCGCATCCAGACCGTTGGCTGCGGGGTCGAAGTCCTTGACCTGACCTGCGACCTTGACGGGCAGATCATACTCGTCGAAACCCTTGATGAAATCTATACCGCAGTATCCTGCCGTCAGATTGTTCCAGAAGTCGGCTATGTTGTTGCCGACGGGCGAGATTACGCCCAAACCGGTGATGACTACTCTTCTATTATTGTTTTCCATGCCTGTTGGTTTTATTTTGTCCATTCGATAATACATGCGCCCGTAGTGAATCCTGCGCCGAAGGCGCTGAGCAGCAGCTTGTCGCCCTTGTGGAGCTTGCCGTCGCGGTTGAGTTCGTCGAGCAGTATGGCGACACTTGCCGACGAGGTGTTGCCGTAGTGTGCCACGTTGGTGGGGAAGTGCGACATGTCGAGCTTGAGCTGTCCGCAGATAGATTCGATGATGCGCATATTGGCCTGATGGAGTATGTAATACTTGATATCCCCGGGCTGGAGACCCGCTTTGTCGAGCAGCGTGCGGATGTCGCGCGATGACGAGAGTACGGCCGTCTTGAAGACCTCGCGGCCGTTCATGAACATGGGCTTCGACTCCTCCTGCTTGGTAATATAAGGTGTGGGCTCGAGCGTGCGTACGTAGTGCAGACACTCGGTCTTGCTTACGGTGGTAAGGCGTGAGCAGATCAGTGCGTCGCCCTCGGTTACAACGGCAGCGCCGGCACCGTCGCCGAACAGCACGCAGATGCTACGGTCCTTCCAGTCGACCATGCGCGTGGGCTCCTCCGCAGCGACTACCAGTATGGTCTTGGCCTTTCCGCTCTTGATGCGGTCGTCGGCCATGTCGAGGGCGTAGATGAATCCCGAGCAGGCGGCATTCACGTCGACACATGCACACTTGGCTCCGATGGCGCCCTGAATGATGCAGCTCAGACCGGGAGTGATGTATTCGTTGACGACATTCGAGCAGATTATGTAATCTATGTCTTCAGGGGTGATTCCGGCGTCCTCGATGGCTTTGCGTGCGGCCTCGGCTGCCAGATCTTCGAGTTTTTCATTTGAGATGACGTGGCGCTCGGTCATGCCCGTGCGCTCTCTGATCCATTCGTCGCTCGTGTCGAGAAATTCTTCGAGCATTGCGTTGGTAACGATCTTGGCAGGGTTGGCCCTGCCCGTTCCGATAATTTTCATTTACTCAAACTTTATTTTATAATAAATACTTCGTTCGGCGTCAGGCGACGGCAAATCATACCGTAAATCACGCCGATGCAAAAATATTCAAAACCTTATAAATTACCACCTGCGGGCCGCCAAAAACGATATTTTGTGACGAATGAGGCATTATCTGTGGTAAAAGTTATGCACTTTGAGGATATTTTACGATCTTTGCTCAATCCAAAGTGTGAAAAATTCATGGCAAAAATAGATAAAAGCAGGGAAATTCCAAAGTTCCTACTCGACAAACAATACCTGTTCGGGTCGGTGGTATTCGTGCTTACTTTCTCGTTCGTGTTCATGGCCGTATACACGCCTTTCTCGTATACCGTCTGGTTCAGTCTCACCGACATGCGGCATCTGCTCCTGACGGCTGTATTCTATGCCGGGGCGCTGTTGATAATGTCGGCAAGCAAACGTCTGCTCTATCGTGTGCAGAACCGCGTGCGGTTCACATTCGCCAAATATATTGCGTGGCTGCTGGCCGAGGTCGTCGCCATATCGCTCTTTTACACGCTCTTTACGTCGGTCTTCATCGCCCCCTTCGAGCAGCCCGTATGGATGATCCTGCTCAAGGCCGTGTGGTGCGTGCTGATGATCATGGCCATACCTTATACAATACAGACGCTCTACGCGGCATACCGGGCCAAGACCGAGGAGCTGCAGATGCTGCAGTACGAGATGTCGCTCGGCGGGGAGCCGACGACGGTGACATACCCCTCGTTGATAAACCTCTACGACTATAACGGCACGTTGAAACTCACCATCAGTGCCGATTCGCTCTATTACATGGAGTCGCAGGACAACTACGTCAAGATCTTCTACATGAACCACGGCAAACTTATGTCCTACATGCTGCGCTGCCGTACCAAGGCCATAGAGGAGAATCTGGCCGAGACGAGTATGGTGCGGTGCCATCGCTCCTATATGGTCAACGTGATGAAGATAAACAACATCCGCAAGAAGGGTAAGGCACGGTATGTCGTTCTGGACAACAGCGACATAAAGCCGATCCCCGTCTCGAAAAGCTATTTCAAGAACCTCATCGGCAAGATCGAGCGTTTCAACGCCTCGGGGCGCAGTGTCGCCGAGACAACGGATACGTCTGAGACGGTCGCGGCAGAGCAGTGTGATGTAGCAGCCGAATGATTGTGACAATACAATGATTGTCAATGTATAGCTAAAATCATATAAAATACTTCTTTATATAGAAACGGATATGGCCCCGATCTTCCTAATCGGGGCCATATCCATGTATCTGCGGCAGATGTTTAATTGAATATTGCAAGCTTATGTTTGACAATGTTTTTTAGATGCGATTCTCTATCATTTACGCGTGAGTATCTCTACTATCTTCTGGCGCGGTTTGCCGTCGGGGGCAACACCGAAGTCACGGCTCTTGTAATCCCAAGCGGCGTATGCTATACCGCGCTCGTTGCATAACGACACTACATCTTCGAACCACGCGACGCGATCGGCCTCGGCTGTGGTTGCGAGCGTACCGAACTCGCCGAGATATATGCGGCGGCCCATCTTCGTTGCGGCGTCGGCGGCACGCGCTATCTGTTTCTCGAGTGTCGCGCGGTCGTTATATCCGCTTTGGCCGGCACCGTATCCGTAGCGGCCCTTCATCTCGTCGCTCATGGCGTCGTAATCCTCTTTCGATATAAGGCTGCCGGGATAGTGTACTTCGCACGGGATGTCCCTCATGTCGGTCCACGAGGCGTGATAGTGCGTAAACATGAACGGGTTGTAGAAGTGGAAACTGAGGATTATGTTTTCGTCGTCGGCGGGCACTTCGAGCCGCTCTACCATGTCGAACGACTGCCAGCGGTTCGAGCCTATTACGACGGTGCGGTGCGGCTCCTTCTCGCGTACGGCCGACAGACACTTGTTCACCACGTCGTTCCATTGTGCGGGATCATCCGCCACGGGTTCGTTCATCAGTTCGTATGCAACCATCGAGTCGGGATATTTTTTCAGATGGTCCGATATCTTGCGCCAGCATTCGCAGAATGCCTCCTGCGCCGCAGGGTCGGTGAAGAGGGGTTTCTTGTCGGCGTTGAAGTGGTGCGAGCGCAATATGTGCAGGTCGACCACGGCGCGCAGCCCGAACTCGTCACACCAGTCGAGCGCATTTTTCAGCAGACCGAAAGCCTCGGCATCGGGGTTGAGTTTCTCGTCGAACATCTGCTCCTCGTCGATGGGGATACGGATGTGGTCGAATCCCATATCGGCGATGGCCTTTACATCGTCGCGTGTGAAGTAGTTGCGACGGGCGTCGCCGCGCGCGTCGCTCTGTGACAGCCAGTGGCTGATGTTTACGCCCTTGCCTATGGTGAAGGGCTCCTTGGATGTGCAGCTGACGGCGCATGCAACGGCCGCAAGCAGCAGGATAAAGTGTTTCATGGTATGGTAGTTTTGGTTAGTGCGGTTTGATAGCCCGCTGTCGTGGGCGATATGCTACAAATATAACTATTCGTGTGGCGTAATGCAACAGCCGCATGGGCAAGCGGGTGCATATATGCGGAATATTTTGCCGTCAACGGCTCCGCATGCGGTATTTTACGGGTGAGAGGCCCGTCATCTTGGTGAAGAACTTGCCGAAGACCGACTGGCCCGAGAACCCCAGCAGGTCGGCAATCTGTTTGACCTCCATGTCGGTGGAGTCGAGCAGACGTCGGGCATCGGCACACAGCAGTTCGGCGATGTGGAAGCGTACGGTGTGGCCGGTAAGCCGCTTGACCGTGCGGGCCAGATATGTGGTCGATATGTGGAGCGCGTCGGCATAGAACTCTATGCGGTGGTGTCGGCGGTAGTTCTCGACGAGGAGTTTCTTGAATTGGCGGAATAGCAGGTCGGAGCGCTTCATGCAGAGCGGGCCGCGCGCCACGTTGCTGCGTGAGAGCAGCTCGGCCGCCTGCAGCAGGAGAAACCCGCACAGACGGTCGGTTACGGCATTACGGCCGAAGTCGAGATTGTCCGCGGCCGAGAGGAACAACTCCAGCGTGCGCCGCAGGCAGTCGAACTCTTCGGGCGAGGTATGCAGCAGGGGATAGCCGCACTCGCGGATGAAGCGCGAGAGCTGTGCGTACATCGCCTGCCCGTCACGCAGCGAGTCGAAGTAGTCGGGGTCGATGCCCAGACATATCATCGAGACCGTGTCGTCGATGTCGGTGAATGCGGCACGCATGCTCGGCGTGAGGAGCATAAGGTCGCGTGCGCCGGCCTCGAAGTCGTATGTATCGGAGATGGCTGCCGTTCCGTTTGTGACCAATATTATGAAGAAGCCGTTGGTCAATTCCGCCGCGCCGTTGTCGATATCTGCGGCGGTTATGGTGTGGCAGTATATCTCTTTTGAGCTCCTCTGTGCGGCGAGTATGGCCTCGAAGGTCGATTTCTGCATCGTATGCGTTGTTTTGTCCGCAAAGTTACATATTGGTTTCGTTTTCGACTAATTTCGGTCCCTCTTTTATTACCGCCGAAACGGAAAAAACGAAGATCTTTGCACCCGAAATTTATATCGTATGGGAAAATTTACTGTAAGACGTTATTTGATGTTTGTCGTGTCGATATTCGTAAACGCTTTCGGCATTGCATTCATCACAAAGGCACTGCTGGGAACCTCGCCCATAACAAGCGTGACATACGTGGCGAGCATGTTCACCCCGCTGACAATGGGGCAGTGGACAATTATCGTGAATTTGTTGTTCGTGGCGCTGGAGCTGTTCTTCATGTCGCGGAAGGATTTGAATTCGGATCTGCGGATGTATCTGTTGCAGATACCCATCTCGCTGTGCTTCGGAACCTTTATCGACGTGTCGATGAATGCGCTCTCGTGGCTCGACCCCGTGGCATACATGAGCCGTATCGGAGTGTTGATAGTAGGGTGTGTGATCCTCTCGGTGGGCATAGCCTTCGAGGTTAAGGCCGATATAGCCATGATGTCGGGCGAATACTTCGTCAAAGCCATCTCGCGGCGTCTGCGCAAGGATTTCGGATATGTGAAACTGGGATTCGACATAACGCTGGTCGTGTTGGCGTGCCTGCTGTCGATAGTCTTCTTGTCGGGAATACAAGGTGTGCGTGAGGGCACGGTCGTGGCGGCGCTGCTCGTGGGGCCGATTGTACATTTCATAAGCCCGTGGTACAAATGTTTTGACAACTGGATCGGCCGTGGGGAGAAGCAGCCGACGGCAACTGTTGCGGCCAATACCGACGGCATCATCATCACCATCGCCCGCGAGTTCGGCAGCGGCGGCCATCTTTTGGGAGAGGCGCTGTCGCGAGAGCTTAATCTGAAGCTCTACGACAAGGAGTTTATAGGCATGGCGGCGCAGAAGAGCGGTATGGACGAGCGTTATATCGTCGAGAACGAACAGTCGATACCGTCGTTCTGGCTCAAGTGCATCTTCGCCATGAACAACGAGCGCTCTACCGAGCACAGCCTCTCGCCCGACGACGTGCTGTTCGTAGCAGAGAGCCGTATCGTGCAGGAGCTGTCGGAGAAGGGTTCATGCATCATAGTGGGCAGATGTGCCGATTTTGTGCTTAAGGATCGCCCGAATGTTATCAAGATATTCTGCTATTCGGATCCTGAGAGTGCGATAGAACGCTGCGTCGAGGAGTATGGTATTCCGCGCGGGCAGGCCGAGGCCGAGATCAAGCGTGTGAACCGCAACCGTATAGCGCACTACGAGTACTATACGGGTATGAAGTGGGGCGAGCCCCATCACTACAACCTTATGATCAATACGGGAAGTATAGATATCGCCACGGCGGCCGCTCTCGTGAAGGACGTATATGACAACATGCGCCGCAAGCGTCAGGCGTAAGAGTCACAGTACGTAGTGTGTCGTAAGGCCCGCAGACCGTCAAAAGACGGTCTGCGGGCCTTACGCGTTTGCGGAAGATGCCGCTTTGTCTCTTTCTGCTATTGTATCTTCCGGAACAGTGTATTCATGCGGAAACGGTTCAGTGCAGACTTTATTCCCTGTTTCAGCCGCTGGCGCATATCGAACACGAGGCGCATTATGGCGCCCTCGAGTTGTACGGACTCCGTGTCGGCATTCCTGCGGCGGGCGTATTGCTCTAGTATGTAGAGATAGGCCGGTGTGGGGCATGACAGCCGCCGCAGGTTGTCGAGCCGCTGCCGCATCGACAATGTGCGGTTGAACGTCATGCGGTTGGTGTCTATAACCTGAAACCTGTATTGGCCGCCCGTGTCATCGCCATACAGAATGTTGCTTATGTTAAGGTCGTTGTGGAGTATGCCGCTGTCGTGCATGCGCAGCAGGAAGAATGCAAGTGCATCGAGTATGTCCGTGCCTTGCCGCGTTTGGGCGAATTGCTCCGTCACAGGTCGCATGGGCCGCAAGTCCGAACAGCGCGACACAAAATAACTCTCATGCAGCGCGCCGTGACGGCGCGTCTCGACAAAGGCTATGGCTTCGGGTGTGTCTATGCCGAGCTTCCGCAGGCGGAAGGCGTGAAGATAGGCCCTCTCGGCCTTGCTTCGGCGAAGCGTGCCGTAGACAATGCGGTTGAGCATCGTCAGATGCCCGTATCGTTTTACGACGAGGCGTCCGGCCGTCGTGTCGAATACTTTTACGGTGTTGCGTCCGTCGTGCAGTGTCGTGCCGCCGCTGTCGAAGCCTCCGCAGCTCGCCAGCGATTGTACGAATGCCTCTATGTCCGGGCATGAGGCGTAGGATGGATTTATGGTTATCTTCATATCGGTGCCTCCGGTTTGTCGGATCGGGTTACACAGGCAAAATTGGGAAAACTCGTCGAGAAAGGTTTTCCCTGAAAGTCTTGCAAAGTGTCTGTTTTTACCTTTTGCGCGGCGCAGTGAATGAATCGAACAACATTGCCTACCTAACGTACAGGCATGTGTCCGCGTATGGTGACGTTTTTGTGACGTTTTGTGATGTGATGCGGCTTTGGGTGCAATAATTATTGCCGGAATACGTTTTTTGAGAAAAAAGTGTTATTTTTGCGGCGACATTCGATGTGGAAGGATTTGGACTGCTTGCAACCACTAAAAAAATGCTAAACCAGCAATGTTGTTTTCAACGACAGTCTCGTCTTCCATACGTTTAACGGTTTAACTTTTATAAACGTTTAATTGTATGGCTAATTATCTGTTTACTTCGGAATCGGTCTCGGAAGGGCACCCCGACAAGGTGTCGGATCAGATTTCGGATGCTATCCTCGATGAATTTCTGCGTCACGACCCCCAGTCGAAGGTGGCGTGCGAGACGCTCTGCACCACGGGTCTTGTCGTAGTGGCGGGCGAGGTGCGTTCGGAGGCGTATGTCGACATACAGAGTGTCGTGCGCCGCGTCATCGACCGCATAGGTTACAATCGCAGCGAGTATCAGTTCGACGCCGCTTCGTGCGGCATACTCTCGGCAATACACGAGCAGTCGCCCGATATCAATCAGGGCGTGGTGCGTGACGATGCCGACGAGCAGGGCGCGGGCGATCAGGGTATAATGTTCGGTTACGCCTGCAACGAGACGCGCGAGTACATGCCCGCGACGCTGATCCTCTCGCACGTAATACTCAAGGAGCTGGCCGTAATACGACGCGAGGGAACGACGATGCCCTATCTGCGTCCCGACGCCAAGAGTCAGGTGACGATGGAGTATGACAGCGTAACGCACAAGCCCGTGCGTGTACATACGATCGTCGTGTCGACACAGCATGACGAGTTCATCAAGGCCGGTAACGGCTTGACCGAGAAGCAGGCCGAGCGCATGATGCAGGAGCGCATCCGTGAGGATGTGCGTACGATCCTCATCCCGCGCGTGAAGGCGCGTCTGGAGCGTGCGCACGACTGCTTGGCCGAGCTGATTGGCGATGACTATATTCTTCATGTCAATCCCACGGGCAAGTTCGTTATCGGAGGCCCCCACGGGGATACCGGTGTCACGGGTCGCAAGATCATCGTCGACTCGTACGGCGGCCGTGGCGCACACGGCGGCGGAGCCTTCTCGGGCAAGGATTCGTCGAAGGTTGACCGTTCGGCGGCATACGCTGCACGTTACATCGCTAAGAATATGGTTGCGGCAGGTGTGGCCGACCAGATGCTGGTCCAGCTGAGCTACGCCATAGGTATAGCCGAGCCGCTGTCGATATATGTCGACACCTACGGGTCGAAGCGTCCTGCAGCGTTGGAGGGCATGAGCGACGGCGAGATTGCCGACCGCATAGGCCGCCTGTTCGACCTGCGTCCCGCCTCGATCGTACGCAAGTTCGGCTTGAAGAATCCTATCTTCGAGGCGACGGCTTCGTACGGACACTTCGGCAACCGCCCCTACACCAAGCGTGTCAAGGTGTGGGAGAACGGCCGCGAGACGGAGCGTGAGATCGAGTTCTTCGGCTGGGAGCGTCTCGATGCCGTGGATGAGATCAAGCGCGAGTTCGGACTCTAAGCCTGTCGTGAAATTTTGAATCGGGCTTCCCGTGCTTCGGCACGTGGAGGCCCGATCCGTTTTGTTGCCGGGGGCGAATGTTGTATGATGTATATGTGCCGTTACGTCCGATGTCTTGTGACGGTCTATGATTCGGGCATTTGGCAGATATGGATGAGACAACAAGGCCGCACATGAAAGTGCGGCCTGTGGATTGTGATATGGCGAACCGTATTGGTGTGATAATCATTTGATACACTGCTTCCGACACGCTTGAGGAGTATCACCCCGTGATGCAGGCGCGGGCATAATCGAGACATCGTGCTACCTCTTCGACGGGTGATGACCCTTGCGGCACGCGATATTCAAGTTCGATGTCGCAATGTACTGGCCAGCCCTTGCGTCCGGCATTCGATGCTACGAGGTCGAAGAGCTGCGGCAGCGGCATCTCGCCTTCGCCCCACGGTTTGCTGCGGTTGCCGTGGCGGGGTGAGGTCTTGTCCTTGACATGTATCGATACGATGTGGTTGTGATATTCGCGTATGATGTCGCAAGGATCGTTTCCCGTGCAGCCGAAGTAATGCCCGGCATCGAAGTTGATCATTATCTTGGGGCTGTACCTGAGATAGGTGTCGTATCCGTGCCAATTGCGTTTAACGGCCTGAAAATGGTTGTGGAATATGAGGTAGCGGTCGTACTTCTCGGCGAAGGGTGCTACGCGTTCGGCCGTCTCCTCGCTCAACTCCGTCGTGACGCCGATGGCACCTATGGCGCGGCATGCCGCAAATATGTGATCGAGTTGTGCATCGGTCATCGCGGCTGAAGGACTGTATTTTAATATATGTATGCCGACACCCGCACGGCGGTACAGCTCCGCAAGACGCGTGTAGGCTTCATAATCGGGTTTGAAATCATCGGGCGCTTTCATCCGCATCTCATCGTGTTGCAGCGCATGCTGGGGTATGGTGCCGTTTTCTTGTCCGCGGCGTGGTGTGTGCTGCATGGGCGGTACGTGGGCAAAACTGTCGGCAACGCCTCCCATAAGTTCGACGGAGCCCAATCCGGCACCAAGTGTGTAAAGCAATGTGTCTCCAGCCGACGAAGAGGGCATGTCGCGAAAGCTGTATGTAATGACTCCCATCTGTACACCCTTGATATTCGAACGGTTGTCGTTGCGGCAGCCGCGTAAGGCATGGCATGACGTGACGACGGGCGACACGGCCAAGGCTCCGGCCGCAGCCGCGCCGATGCGTAGAAAATCGGCTCTGCTGATATTTTTCTTGATCGCAGTCATACTGAGATTGTTATTCCCCCGTATGTAAAGGTAGTAAAAAAGATAACGGTGCGTCAGCCGCGTAAGGCGAAACGGACAAATTGAGGGGTGAATCGCTCCAATATGGAGGATAATTACGGGAAACGCAATATTTTTTTGAAATTTTCATAATAAAGGCCGTGCGTGGTGCGTTATAAGAGCGTAATGAAAAAAAGGAGGATTGGATGAGATAATTTGCCTAATTTGGAAATAAAAACAAAAAGTATTTAACTTATCTGTGATTATGAAAAAGACGGCATTTGTATTTTTAGGAGCAGTCATGATATCGGCAGCCGTAGGCGGCGTGGCCAATTCCAGGCACCTGACGGGCTGTGCCATGGACTTCTCCCTTCGGGGCTGGAGCGCCGAGAGAACGCTGGCACTGGTGCGGCAGCAGAAGGAGGTCCGCTATGCCTATGCCATTGACGGCACCCATGTGCACATGGACGTGAACCCATAATAAAAGCCGTCCGGCGTTGTGAACCGGACGGCTTTTCGTACCTATGGAGAAATTACTTCTGCTGCAGCTTGGCTGCGTTTTCCTGGGCGCATCTGGCGGCTTCCGCATCGGTAATCTTGTAGAAGATGGCCATGATGGGAACCAGCTTCTCAGTGATGGCAGCGATGCGCTTGACACCGCCCAGGAAAATGAATGCGGAAACAGCTGCCACAACGATACCCGCAGCAATCTTGGGAACACCGAAAGCGGTGTAGAAGGCATCACCGATGGAGTTGGACTGGACCATGTTGCCCATGAAGCCCAGAGCCAGAATGATGGCAACAGCGAAGAAGCCAGCCATAAAAGTGCCCAGCTTGCCCTTGAAGGCAGCCTTAATGAAATAGATGGGACCGCCGGAGACAGCACCGTCTTCACTTACTTCCTTATACTTCTGTGCCAGAACAGCCTCACCGTAGATGGTGGCCATGCCGAAGAAGGCAGAGACCCACATCCAGAACACAGCACCGGGACCACCGGAGACCAGAGCGGAGGCGCAGCCAGCGATATTGCCGGTACCAACCTGGGCCGCAATGGCAGTTGCCAATGCCTGGAAGGAGCTCATGCCGCTGTCATGCTTTTTGCCGTTGAGGGTCAGATTGCCGAACACTCTGCGCATACCCTCACCGAAGCAGCGGACCTGAACAAAGCGGGTCTTGATGCTGTACCACAGGCCGACAGCCACCAGCAGAAAGACCAGAATGTAGTTGGACAGGTACGTGTTGACGCTGCATACAGCGGGATAAAGCGCAGCGTCCAGTTTTGCGACGATCGATTCCATAGTTTTTTCCTCCTGCACACGGTTTCACCGACGGCGGGATCTTTGCCGCGGTGATAAAAAAACGGAGCGGCTGGCAATGCAGCCGCTCCGAAGAACGCAGTACAGGAGATCGACGCAGCCCCGCCGCAAACGGTGAAGCCTGCGGCCTGCCTGACGGATCTCTCCGCCTCGCCTGCCGCTGCGTCAGATCACTCTGTCCTTTTACCTGAGAGATTCAGCGGTCATGCCGCCTTTCACCTTCGGTACCCGGTGAGCCGGGATTCTCCAGAGCCGCATCCACCCATAGTCCTGTCCGCACGGCGGACACCTGAGAGTTTTACTCCTTCGGTAGACTTACGTCGTTTTCCTATGGGCTTCCATTGCCGGTATTCCGTTGTTGAAGATAGCCGTATCCTATCATATGCGCCGCGGAATGTCAACTGTCCGCGCGTGACGGAATATCTGAAATATTTAACATTTTCCAAAGAAATTTGTGCATACGGGAGAAAAAAGCGGTCCCTCTTTTCGGAAGGACCGCTTTTCGGTATGCAGTTGATCAGAAATCTGCGCTGCCCACAGTGCGGGGATGCAGCTCCACGTCGCGGATGTTGTTCACACCGGTGAGATACATCACCATCCGCTCGAAGCCCAGGCCATAGCCTGCGTGACGGCAGGAGCCGTAGCGCCGCAGGTCGCAGTAATACTTGTAATCCTCCGGATTCATGCCCAGCTCCTTGATGCGGGCTTCCAGCACATCCAGACGCTCCTCGCGCTGGCTGCCGCCGATGATCTCGCCGATGCCGGGAACCAGGCAGTCTGCC
>OGLM01001154.1_pt1 | contig 28567 bp, 17 predicted proteins | sample 1572531 | NCBI WGS metagenome assembly OGLM01 (sample SAMEA2581909, study PRJEB24529) | metagenome | biome: Human gut stool | place: China | collected 2011 | reverse complement strand
TGTTAATTATGGGCTTTAACTATGATGCCAACATAAATTTAATGCCAACATAAGGCAGATTATGTTGTACACCACATAATCTACCCAGTGTGATTGGTCGGATGGCATTTTCAGCCAGATTGTTATCAATATGGATACGTCCGTCCTGCAGATACCTCATCATGTTCTCCCAGCGGGTATAGGCGTAGGTTATCGCCTTCCCGGTCAGGCTGTTTGGGCTGTATTTTATCCCTTCTGTTTCCATCCATAGCTTCAAGGCATCCATAATGGGGCCGGCAAGTTCCTGACGTTTTCCCATTCGTTCATTTTCTGTAAGCTGCATCTGGTCACAGTCATGTTCTATGCGATATAGAAGCTGTATTTCTTTTAAGGCATGTTCCGCCATCTGTCTGTTTTCAGCAAGTGCCTGCTCAAAATACCTGCGTATATGAGCCATGCAGTTAACAAGGCGCACGTTCGGGTTGGCCTTGAAAGCAGATTCGTAACCCTCAAAGCCGTCACATTGGAAATAACCCTTGAAGTCTTTAGCCAGTTGCCCTATCACCGTACCTGACCGTGATCCTTTGTCATAATGGAAAAGCACCAGTCGTTCGACTACTGCCCTGACCATCCACAAGTATTCCTTGTTGGTCTGATGTCCTGCCTTGTCCAGTACAGGTACGGTCGTTTCATCCCCCTGTATGTAGTCGGATTTCATGATTTCCTGCCTGAGTACCTCGTAAAGTGGCTTGAGAAGTTCAACCGCAGGCTTGAACCATCCGTCTATGGTACTTTCACTGGCCTTGAAGCCCAGGTGATGCAACTGTTTCACCTGGCGGTAGAAGGGAAGATGATACTCATATTTCTGCAGGAGTATCTCCGCCAAAAGTGTAGGCCCCGCTATCCCTTTGTATATAGGCAACAGCGGCATGGCTGCTATCTCCACTCCTTTTCTGCCGAGGGGTGGAAGTGAAGTGTTGTCTTTAAGGGCATACTTGGGGCGTACAATCTCCTTTATATACAGTTGTCCGGGCTTATGTTCCACCACACGGGTCACTTCCTCACCAATCTTCCTGTACAGTTCCAGGTCAATGTCTTCCGGCTCGATGATTACCCTTTCAAGTACGGGAAGACCTTCCATTATCCTGCGGTTATTCCGTTCCCGTTTCTTGCTCTCCACCGTTTCTTTTGTGATGGTCTGCACCGCTGCTTCACGCGCTTTTTCCAGTTCAGCCGCATTATCAGGAAGAAAGTCACCGAACAGGTCAGGCTGGCTGGAATCAAGAGACGGGAGTTTCTCTGACTTGTGACCGAAAAGCTGGCGGTTCAGCCATGCGACTTGAGCCGTCAGCTCATTGAGACGATTCTGTAAGGATTCATTCTGCCGGGTAAGCCTGATGATGGTCTCAGCCTGGGATGCGTTCACCTGCTGCAGGGACTGCAGCATTGAGTTCATCTGTGAAAGCATCTCTTCCTGAGTCATAATCCGTTTCTTTTAATTACACTATAAATGTACAAAATATATCCCGGACAGACAAGGAATACGACATCTATTTTTATACGGTATATACATTTCGTTCCGCCCTCAGACGTCTCAAACGCTGCCCGGGAGATTCCCGGATTCCTTCCACCATAATGACAAGATCGCGCCATTCCATCGGATAGCTGCGCGACTTCTCATCATATTCGGGAACCTTGAAATGACCGGCTTCAAGGCGTTTGACATACATCACCAGACCGCCATCCTCGGCATGGAGAAGCTTCATCAACTTACGGCTGCTGCCTATGAAGATGAATACATCACCGTTCCTGACACTGCAGCCCATACGCTCGTGTACCACACCGCAGAGGGAACTGATACCCTTGCGCATATCAGTCCTGCCGGGGCAGAGAAAATACCGCATCGTATCATTCAGACAGAACATGGCAACAGGTGTATTGGTTAATCAAACGGGAAGCGGCCTCTTCCATACCGGCACCCAAATGGGCGCGGACGCCATTAGGAAACAACAGGGTCATTCCGGAAACGGAAGAGGAGGAAGCAATACAGGGGGACTTGAGGCTGATGGGAGCTAAGACTGATTGGGGAGCAGATGTTTCGTGATCGGGAACACTGGAAGATTTACGTTTCCAATAATTGTACGTGGAGTAACTGACATGTTCACGTTGCAGAAATTTCACAAGACTCAGACCGCTTAAACGATGCAGTTCCTGTAAAGAGCTAAATTGTTCTTGTGTCATAATGAAAATATGTTAGAAGTTCATGCAATATTGCAAAGGCAAAGGTGCAATGAAAATATAACAAAGAAAACGGGTACTTTATCGGATGCTTACCGTTTAGCTTGAGTTCTATTTCATCACAGTTGTTGTATACTGTGGCAAAAGTTTTCTCGCCTTCTCTTTTATTCCAGCTAAACAACCTTTCTTTGCTTAATACGACACGTTCGCCAGCCTGTCCGTATGTAGTGTATTCCATAGGTCCTGATGCTGAGACATCGCAAGAAGTGATGAAAATCCTTGGTTCTTCAGTCCAACAAGCTTCGTACAGAGCTCCTTCGTATTTCTTGTTTAATGTAAGATCCAGTAGTGATGAGTTCCATCCTCTTCTTCCAAGTTCTTTGGTTTCTCCTAGGTAATCTATACCTGTCCAGATGAATCCTCCTATTACGTAAGGGTTGTCTCTCATTGCTATATGGTAGCAGAGTTCTTTGTTGACTTCACTTCCAAAGCACAGTTTCTCAGGGTATTTTTCGTGCATGGGTCTGTACATGTCCTTGCTGCCAAAATCGCGTTCTATGTAATTGAATCCCATAATAGGCAATTGTTCTGTTACTCCATTCTTATCTGTAAGTTTACAATTGTTGTCGCCTACACATGATGGTCTGGTTGGGTCTAATTCCTTGCATAAAGCCAACATTGGTGCTATCGTTTCTCCTGCGTGTTTATAGTGCCTGTAATCTGGAATCTCATTTCCTACTCCCCAGATTATTACTGATGGATGATTTCTGTCTCTTTTTATCATATCTGCCAAATCGGTACGCCACCATTCGTTGTAGAGATGGTTGTAACCGTTCATGGCTTTACCGGTAGGATTTTCTGTCCAGTTTACGTTCCATCCGGTAGTCCATTCGTCGAAAGCTTCGTCCATTACATAAAATCCCATACTGTCGCATACTTCATAGAAGGCTGGTTCGAAAGGGTTATGTGATGTCCTTAAAGCATTACATCCCATTTCTTTTAATTTACTCAGACGATATATCCAGACTTTTCTGGGTACTGCAGCACCAAGACTGCCAGCCTCATGATGGAGACAAACACCTTTCAACTTTGTTTCAACACCATTGACAAAGAGTCCTGCTCCGGGTACGAAATCGATTTTTCGGATACCTATCTCCGTAACTGCATCGTCCAAAAGTTTGCCATTGTATTCTATCTCACTTTTTACAGTATAGAGATATGGTGTTTTGTCGCTCCACAGATTTGGATTATTGAAAGTAACGGTTTGTGTCGCTTTATAGTTCGTTTCGTAGTTTTCGATGACATGATTGTTTTCTGTTCTTGCCACTTCTTTTCCTTTATGGTCGTAAATTATAGTACGGATAATACAGTCATGTTTTCTTGGAGCATTCTTCCATTTGTTCTCTTCACGCAGCCATCTGTTTTTCTTAAATAGTTTTATTTCATTCTTATCGAAGAATGTGCCCATGATTTCATAATTCGCTTTTATTGTGGCTGTATGTTTTTCTGCTATAGGAGTGGTAATATAGATACCTCCATTATGGCGGAAATGAACATAGTTTGTTTTTATCAGATGAACGTTTCTGTATATTCCTGACCCGTGATACCATCTGTCTGCTCCGGGATTACTGTTATCAACCCTTACAGCTATTACGTTTTCTCCTCCAAACTTGAGTTTATCAGTAAGGTCATATCTGAATGTTGAGTATCCGTATGGTCGTCTTCCAAGGTAGCAGCCATTAATCCACACTTCGGAATTCATAAATACACCGTCGAACTGAATTACAAACTGTTTGTTTAAATCTTCTTTGGCGACAGTGAAGGTTTTTCTGTACCATCCTAATCCCTCGGGGAAGAAACCGTTGTTTTTTCCGGCAGGGAAATCCGGTGTATAGTCTCCCTCAATGCTCCAGTCGTGTGGCAGATTAAGAGTTCTCCATTGTGAGTCATCATAGTTGATTTCTCTTCTTTCAGGGCTGTCTCCTAATAAGAATTTCCATCCCATGTTGAAATCTTCTGTAACTCTTATTTTAGTTTCTGTAGAGGGGGCTGCTTTTAACAGTGCCCCCATGAGAATTAATGTCAAGGAAAGTAGTAGTTTCATATTCATTTTGTAAATTTATTATTATAATTTTTCTCCGGCTCCCTGAAGTGAAGCATCGTGATTCCACATTATGTACCAAGGATCTTTAGTCTTCAACTGCCACTCTTTCAGCTCTTTTTTCATTTGTTCGAGTATGTCTGTATAGTCTTTTTTCAAAGCCAGATTGTTTATTTCATCAGGGTCTTCTTTAAGATTATAAAGCTCGAATTCTGGTCTGTGAAGATAGGAGTCAGTAGTGCGTTTACCGAAGTGTGTCAAATTGTTTCTGTAAATGCTTTGCCATGTTGACGAAATCCATAAATCAGATGCAAACGGATATTCCAACGAATGAGCTATGTTCCATATTATTTTATAGTCACCTTTTCTCATTACCCTCATTGGATAATACATTGTGATTTCATGGAATGTATGTGAAGCGAAAATCCTGTTCCATCCTTCGTGAGATTCACTCTCTATAACCGGTAGGAAGGAGCGTCCCATGAATCCTTCATCTTTGGTGTTTATACCTGCCATGTCGAGTATGGTAGGGGTCATGTCGACCCATGAAATCATTGCACCATTTGTAATTCCTTTTGACTTAATGAATGGTGAGCTAATGATACAAGGTAACTTTAGCCCTGGCTCATACACAGTAGTTTTTGCTCCAGGGAAAGCCATGCCATTATCTGAAATATATATAATTATAGTATTGTCAGCTTTTCCTGATTCTTTCAGATATGAGAGAAGTTTACCCATTCCCTGGTCAACTCTGGAAACTGATTGATAATATTGTGCAATTTCTTCTCTCGTTTCTTTGTTGTCAGGGAGGAATGAAGGAACAATGACACTGTCCGGCGAATATACTATATTGGAACATCCTTTGTATCCGTCTTTTCTGTTACCGAATGGATTGGGCGAACTCCAGTCGTCTACTTTTTCTGTAAATCCGCTACGGTGTGGGTCGTCAGTACAGAAATAGAGGAAAAACGGTTTTTCAGAATTGAAGATCTCTTTACAGTTTTCAGCCATTTCTACAGTATTTCTTGGATTGCCTGTATATACTTTATCGAAATGATATACGGATTCAGGGGCTACATGATATTTGCCTATTCTACCTGTAAAATACCCATTCTCTGAAAGGATTACAGGAAGGGAACGCACATCCTTAAAAGTACTGAAATGATGGTAGTCGTGTGTATGGCCGTATGCTCCGATGGCATGTCCGTATTTACCTGTTAGCAGGACGGAACGGCTTGCTGCTGAACTTGCACTAGTGCAATATGCCTGAGTGAACCTTACTCCATTAGCGGCAAGCGAGTCCATATTAGGAGTTTTGATAATGTTGTTTCCGTAGCATCCCAATGCATCCATACCATGGTCGTCTGTCACAAACAGTATGATATTAGGGCGTTTTGAGGAGGTGTTTTCTTTAATTTTTCCGGTGCTGTCACTGCATCCGTAAAGTGTGGGTATGAATGTCAGTGCATAACCTAAGTTAATTATATTATTGTTCATGACATATTATTTTAGTATATATCCTTGTTTTTTGTTAAGTCCCGTGCCTTTAAACTCTTGAAGTTGTTTCATCAGCTCTCTTTGCATCTTTTGTGCTATTGCTTTCTTGTCTGCATCATTATAGCAGTTCTTAAGTTCAAACGGATCTTCTTTCATGTCGATTAGCCATGGCGATTCTTTTTTGTCTATTACCAGTTTGTATCTGCCGTCTGTTGCAGCAGCCCACCAGCCTTCGCATTGTGCAAAATGTACTATTCTGTTGCCATTTACAATTTTATCTTTGTTTGTGAAGTCGGCAGAAGTATCCTTACCATGGAATTTTACGTCAGTTTTTATACCCATAAGTGAAAGTATGGTAGGAGCAAAGTCTGTATTCACATATGCTTTGTTTATGACTTTTCCCGCCTTGATTTTTCCAGGGTATCTTATTACAAACGGTATGCGAGACGAGGCTTCGTATGGAACTCCTTTGTTCCTTCTTTTATGTTCAAAGAACATATCTCCGTGGTCGGATGTAAATACCACTATTGTATTGTCCAGTAAGCCGTTGTCTTCAAGGAATTTAAGAATCCTGCCTACACTGTCGTCTATGTGTTTTACCATACCAAAATACTGTTTCAGGGCCTTTGTATCGAATGTCTTTGCCTCGTTCTTGTCTTTTTCGCTGCCTTTTCCCCAGCTTGGTCTTTGTGATGCATATTCAGGTTTCATCGTAAACGGCATTTCCGGCTTCAGATTTTTGTACATATCGTGATATGGTGGGCGTGCATAGTCCGGTGTATGCGGATCCGGAATGGACAGCATGAGGCAGAATGGTTTGTTTTTGTCTCTTTCCAGTATATCGAGTGCCTTGTCGGTAAAGAAGTCTGTAAGATGGATTGTTTCATTCGCAGGAAGTTTTGCGGCAGCTTTATCCCCGATACCTGCCACTACTTTACCGTTTTTTATATGAAAGTAAGGAGCGTGTCCTCCTGTCATCATGTATGTATTGTCTTGGAATCCTCCATTATATTTTATGCCGAACGTGTATTTATTCTCATCTCCTGCAAGATGCCATTTGCCTACATACGATGTGACATAGCCATTTTCGCTTAATATGGATGCAAATGTAGGTATTTTATCACTTAGGAACATTCCGTTCTTGGGTGCTCCTGTGGCTTGGGGGTAGAGGCCTGTGATCATTGAAGCTCTTGAAGGTGTCGACACCGGCGAACTACAGTAATATTTCATACATATAGCTCCTTCATTAGCTATTCTGTCTATGTTGGGGGTTGTTGAATTGCATCCTTTTCCCCAAACAAAAGCTTCTTGTTCAGGCATAAGGTTCTGATAACAGCTTAAGGTTCTGAAACTGTGCTCGTCTGTATGGATTATGACCAGGTTTGGTTTTTCGGCAGCTGATATTCCTGTAATTGGTGCGCAGCCTGTTAACACCATTAATGTAAATTTATTCATCGCTTGTTATTGTAAAATTGTTATTTGATCAATACTTGGTGTAGCATCATTGCTTACACTTTTTAAGGTTATATTGTTTGCTCCGGAATATATGGTTATAGGAACTGACATTTCACGCCAGTGGAAACCAACACTTCCTGTATCGGTAAATTTAATTCTTTCCAACAGCTTGTCGTTATTATACAGCTCCATATATGAATATGTGCTGCTACTTTTCTGTGAGTATCTTATAGAAATTTTGGCATTGAATTTTCCACCATCATTTTCCTGATACCATGTGATAGAACCTTTACCTGCTTTCGGTATAACAAATCCGTCGCCGAAATACCCTTCGCCATCTTTTTTAGTTTTGACACAGTTAGTGAGACTGGCTGTTTCAGCCTGTTCTCCATTGAACTCGCATGCCGGTTCTCCTGGCTTTCCCCAATATAAGCCTTCGTTTGGACCAAAACTTTCCTGCATGTAAATTTCATCTTTACCATTTATATATATAACAGCTTTAACTGTAGCCGCCTCTTTTAGCGAAAATGGGGCATTGTATTTTTTACAATTCTTGTCAGGTTTCCTACCATCTGTAGTATAATATATCTCAACATTATCTTGGGGACTCTTTCCTCTTAATGAGATGCTTTCATATAAAATTGAAACTTTGTCTGAAGCCCATAATTTCTTATCGCCTGATATACATCCAAGATATAATGTAACGGGCGAATTTTCATTATAACCTGTAGACTGGATGAAAATCCTGTTAAGTCCAAAGAAACATCTTTTTGATTTTGCAATGAAGTTTGTTTCTGTATCAACAGGGTTACCGCTTTCAAATGATAGGATTCTTGCATCACCTTTTATATTGGCATGTATTCTGTTTTCTCCATACGGGTATAATATTCCGTTGTTGTCTTTTTGACTTATGGATATAATGCTGATATCTTGACAGTCTGCTTTCAGATTCTTGTTTTCGATGTCAATATCAATTTTAGCAGGTGTGCCCGCTGTGGCTTGCGATGTCCTGGCTATTTCTTTTCCCTTTCTGTATGCTATTGCTTCAATCTTTCCTGGTGTCCATGGGACTCTGAATTCACATTGCATTTCATTCCATTTTTCCCCTTTTTTTATTTTCCCAAGAGAATTCCCATTGAGTAAAAGTTCAACTTCATCGCCTGTTGTATACACCCATACAGGTATTTCTGTTCCTTCTTTCATTTTAGGATGTGTCCAATGTGGCAGAATATGAACCATATCCTTTGTTGTCCATTCACTTTGGTAGAGAAAGTACAAGTCTTTTGGAAAACCTGCCAAATCAAGTGCACCAGATTGGAAAGCTCTGAACGGCCATCCTCCATGTACATATCCTGCTTCGCCAAGGTAATCAAAACCAGTCCATCTAAAACTTCCGGAGAACCAGTCTTTGTCTCTTAACGATTCTATGATATGTCTGGCTGTAACTCGCACGGTGGCATTATCATACGAAGAGTTGAATATCTGTTTTGCACTCTTTCTTCTGTCTGGTGATGTCCAGTCATATGAGAAAATCTCTTTATCCGTAAGGTTGGGTATGAACATCGGATCTTGTTTCTTATTGGGGTACTTGTCTCTATACCACGTCTGTGTTCTATAATATCCTCTAACTTGCCATGTATGAGGGTTTTCTGTTCCTATGAATGCTCTATTTCCCGGCTTATATGTTTCAAGAAAAGTTTTCTTTTCGCTCCATCCGTTCACGCCATATACATCCATATCTTCAGAGTTTGAGTCTCCTGAAGTGACTAATCTCGTATGATCTTCCTCATGGCATATTTTTACCATCTTTTTGGCAACATCGCCTTTGGTTTCATTCCCTATACTATATAGGAACACTGAGGGATGATTCCTGTCCCTTCTAATGAAATCTCTTAAGTCTCTCTCATACCAATTGTCGAAAGCCTGGAATCCATAGTCAAAGTCTGCTTTTTTGTGCCATCCGTCGAATATTTCGTCCATGACGAACATTCCAAGCTCATCGCAAACTTTATAGAAAATAGGCAGATGAGGGTTGTGAGCCGTTCTGATGGCATTACATCCCATATCTTTAAGAAGTTTAACTTTCCATCTGATGAGTTGTTCTGTTGTAATGGCTCCAGTAGGACCTCCTTCCATATGTTCGCATACGCCTCTAAGTTTATACTGTTTTCCGTTCAGTATAAATCCTTTATTGGGACTCCATTCTATATATCTGAATCCGAAATCGATACTTTTCGTTTCGATTATATTGTTATTTCTGTCGGTAAGTGTTATTCTTGATGTATATAGGTTAGGATTTTCAGGAGACCACAACTCGGTCTTTTTGATTTTTAGGTTGAAGTTGATTTCTGCATTGTTGTTGTTAGTGGAAAACTCTAATGTTTCCGATTGTGCTTTGCATTTACCTGCTTTGTCAAAAATTTCCAGTTTGGCTAAATAGTTGGCAGATTTTTCGGCTGAAATAACTTTTGCGTTTACACAGACTTTGTCTTTCGAGGGGGTAGTGATAAAAATTCCATCTTTTTCAAAGAAAGCATTTTTGTGGCTTCTTAATGATACATTTCCATATATTCCGCAGCCATGATACCAGCGGGCGCTGGGTTCCATACTATTGTCTACTCTTACTGAGATGATATTTCTGCCTTCCACAAGGTATTTCTTTATATCGAATGAGAACGGAATGTATCCGTATGGTCTTTCTCCTGCAAAGTTACCGTTTATCCATACCTGATTGTTCATGTATGAAGCCTCGAAGTCTATGAAAATAAAATCATCTGACAGGTCTTTTTCAGTCAGATATATCTCTTTGCGATACCATCCTATACCGCCTCCAAGGTAGCCACCCTTGTCTTTCTGTGAGGCATTTGCTGAATATCCGTTCTCAAAAGCCCAGTCGTGAGGTATGCGGATGTCTTTCCATTCTGAGTCATCAAAATCTACATATTTTGCTTCTGGTATGTCACCGTAAAAGAATTTCCAGTTATTGTTCAAGTTTTTTATATTTGCTGAGATATTCGCTATGTTTAATAACAGTAAAAGTGTTAAGATAAATGTATTTCTCATATAGGGTATAGGATTAGATTGTTTATTGAGTTTTACAATATTTATAGCATAGGGAACATCTGTCTGCTTAGTTTTTACCTATGATAGTAACAGATGTTTCCTATATTTAATGCTATAGAAGTAGTAAAAGGTTCCAGTATCTTTTTATGTTATAAAAGTTCTTTTGGAGTAGCTTCTTCTATCCACTTGTTCAGTCTTTCAAGCATATCTTTTGTCCTTTCCGGATATACGTTGATAAGATTTGTGGTTTCGCTTTCATCATTGCTGATATTATAGAGCTGCACCTTTCCGCTTCTGTATTTAATCAGTTTCCATTCGCCGTTTATTATAGCAGCATTCTGGTCTTCGTAGCTTCGGAACATAAACAAGTCTCTGTCTTTTAGTTTCTTACCCTTTAGAACTGGGACGAGGCTCTTTCCTACTACCTGTTTGTCCTTACATGGTTTGCCTGAGGCAAGTTCTACAAGAGTAGGGTAGACATCGATTGTTTCTACCGGCTGAGTTATAGTCTTGCCCATCATTTTCTTATGAGTAGGGTCGTATATGATGAATGGTACGCGTGAACCGCCTTCAGCCAGTGCATCTCCTCCTATCTTGCCACCTCTTAAATGTCCGTTCTTGAAAGCCCCTCCCTGGTCGGAAGAGAAGATTATAACTGTATTGTCAGCAATTCCTTTTTTCTCTAGCGAACTTCTGATTTCTCCTACAGTCTCGTCAAGCGCCTCAATCATCGCTGCATACTGTGCGTATTTTCCGGTAAGCCCTTTCTTTTCATATTTTGCCACTAAGTCTTTTCTTCCTATTTGAGGGCCATGTACTCCATAATACCACACGTTGAGCAGGAAAGGTGTCTTTTTGTCGTATTTATTAATGAAATCTACCGCTCCGTCTCCAATGAGATTTGTCAGATAAGTATTCTTTCTGGCTTTTGGGAAAGGATTGTTAGTCTTGAAGAACGGTTGGTAGTAGTTGTTCGGATGTCCGTGTTCGCATGTACCGTACATAGCGTCGAATCCTTGTTTTGTAGGGAAATATGGTTCTGTGCCAAGATGCCATTTACCTACAAACATGTTATAGTAACCGAATTCTTTAAGTCGTTCAGCATAAGTGATTTCTTCCAAGGGGAGATACGCTCTCGACTTCATTTTGCCGGGGTCTTTGTCGAATGTTTCAAATTCAAGGCTTGTATCTTTGCCGTATATATGTCTTACGAATCCGCATCTTAACGATTCTTTGCCTGTCAGAAGCGATGCTCTGCTCGGGCTTGAAGTAGCACTGGCTACATAGGCTCTTGAAAAATACAGTCCGTCAGACTTTAGTTTGTTGATGTTTGGAGTATCGAATACAGGGTTGTTATATCCCAAATCAGCCCATCCAAGATCATCTACAAACAGCATTACTATGTTGGGCTGCTCCTGTGAGAATGCCGTTACCTGACTTCCTAGCAATAGGGCAGAGACAGTTATTAGATTCTTCATAATTATTCGAATTTCAGATTTTTATTTCCTTTAATTTTCAAAGTTTCTCTTGATTTCTTGTCGGCTTCCAGTACTTTAGCCGGTTTCAGTCCTGTGTGTATATTATCCTCGATTGTGACATTTTTGCAATTCTCCAACTGGAAAACCGGTGCGTCAGGGAACGGGGCTTTTTCCTCATTGTTAAGGTTTATTCTGTTGCCTTTGATAATAAGGTTTTCTGCTCTGTCCGCCCATACCACTCTCGGATTAAATCCGTCAATCTCATTGTTTATGATATTGATGTTCTTGTCGTAGCACTCAGTCTGGTCGAAGTTCTTGCCAAGTCGTGGAGTGATGTATATTGCGGCATGAGGTTTTCCGCAGTCGGCATAGTTCTTGAACTTGTTATTTCTGATTGTCACGTCGTTTACAGCACCGGATTCAAACCAGAAGAATGTTTCGCCTCTGAAGAGTATTGCCGACATCATTGATGACAGATTATTGTTTTCAATAACAGTTTTCAAAGGGGTTTTCAGAATGAGATTTCTTGCCCTATGGTTTCTTATAGTACATCCTCTCACTGTAAATGTCGGATTCCATGTTTTGTTTTCCACTACATCTCCTGTTTTCAAATCAGACGGAATAGCATTGGCGAAAGTCAGATCCATGTATGTTTCGTTAATGATGTTGATTTTTGTGACTGTATTTGTTTCAGCTCTGGCCGGTGACGGATACTTTATGAACCAAACCTCGTCGCCGGGGGCAGCAAATTTGAATCCCAACTGTTCGAAGTGTTTCAGAGCTACTCGTATCGTTTTGGAGTCGATAATCTTGTTTACTTCCACATATGTGCCATGTACGTTAGTTCCGTCATCAAGCATATTCTCAAATGTGCACCCTTCAATCAGAATATCTCCCTTACAGTTGGCAAAATGTGTGGCGTCTGCAGTAGATGAGATTACTCTGTCTGAATTAGGGGGAAGAACAACTTTACAACCTCTTATTTTTATGTTTTCAGAACGTTCGAAAAGATATGCCATACCTAGGGCATGATGTACCGTTACGTTGTTGAGAGTGATGTTCTGACACTCCTTAAAATCGAATGCAGGAGCATATCTGTCCTTTTCTCTGTCGCCCTTAGAGCTTAGCAGTGAGCCGATTGGTGGATAGTATTTTTGTTTTTCGTATATACGCAGGTTTCCGTTAGGAAGCTCCACCACCTTTGACGGGTCACTGTGCATATCTTGTGCACCGGTTACTACTTTCTTCTTTTCCTTGTCGAAAGGCAATGTGCTGCCTAATATGGAATAGTTAAATCCGTCAATGTTAGGGAACATTATTTTATTCTTCTCTATTTTCCATGAGAAACCATCCCTTAATGGTCTTACTTCCCTCCATCCTTCTTTGCGATTGATGTCTATGACTTCAGCAAGGAATGTAAAAGGTATGTCCCAGTTTATGGTAATGCCTGATATATTCACTTCATTACATTCCTCTATCAGGAAAGGGAATAACTGACCATGACATAAGATGGTAGCTCCGTTGCCTTCTATTTCCACTTTCTTGAAGCCTTTGATAGGGAATATGATTTTCTTTGAACCATTGCCGTGATTTGTTATTGCACAGTATTTTTCTGTTGCATAGTCCGGCTTGCAGAAATATGTTCCTTTTTCAAGTACTATTTTTATATCATCTGTCTTCGCACTTTCTATAGCCATTCTTATATTCATAGTTACCTCGCCATTCTGTAGCGGAATGTTGATGATTTCTTTTGCAGCTGTATATGAATTTGTTATCAGTGTTAATACAGACAGAAATGTAATTCTTTTCCAGATTTTGGGTATAGTCATAAATTTTTGAATTATTTTAAGAATAAATATCCGGACAGTGGAGTGTAAAGATTATCTCCACTATCCGGCAGTAATAGATTTATTTTAGAGTTTCTCCTTTTTTATTCGGATTGTAGTATTTTCCTACAGAATTTAGGAATTCGGCCTTCATTTCTTCAAGCATTTTGCCTTCTTTAGCAGCCAAATCTTCATTCTGGGCAAAATCATTTTTCAGGTTATATAAAGCAAAATCTTCGACAGTTCCGAGTTCATTTCCTGTTTTGTTTACCTTTTCACCTTTGTATGGAGGTATAAGTGCATAGTCGCCTTTTCTGTATGCAAGGCGGCCCATTGCTTCAGTTATAAATGATTCTCTACCATCAGTAGATTCTCCCATGAACACCGGTAAGAAGTTCTGGCTGTCAAGTCCTACAGGAATTTCTTCATCTATCAGCTCGGCAAATGATGCAAGCATATCCATATGCGAAATAAGGGCATCCGATTTGACCGGCTTGATATGACCTTTCCAGTAGACAAAGAATGGAACCCTTGTTCCTGCTTCGAACAGACTGTATTTCCCTCCTCTTAATCCGCCTGCCGGTTTGTGGTCGCCAACAAGTTCCGGTGACTGGTCTTTGTAACCGTCGTTAAGTACCGGGCCGTTGTCGCTCGAGAATACTATCAAAGTATTTTCCAACAGGCCTTCTTTCTCAAGCTTCTCTATCAGTTGGCCAACACACCAGTCTGCCTCTATAATAGCATCTCCGCGAGGTCCCATTGTCGTTTTGCCGGCAAAACGCTGGTGAGGGGCGCGTGGTACATGTGGCTGGTGAAGTCCATAATAAAGGAAGAATGGTTTTTCTTTGTTTTCGTCAATGAAATTCATTACTTTACCTACGAAATAATCAGCCATATCTTCATCCACCCATTTAGCTTTCTCTCCACCTTTCATATAGCCTATACGGGGAATACCGTTTACTATTGAATTGTTATGTCCGTGCGCCCAGTGCATTTTCAGCATTTCCGGATGGTCTATGGCTGTAGGTTCTCCTTCAAAATTCTTTTCATAACTCACCTGAATAGGGTCTTCAGGGTCAAGTCCGACTACTGTACCATTTTCAACATAGACTGTAGGTACACGGTCGTTTGTCGCTGCTATAAGACATGAATAATCGAAACCTATTTCATTTGCCCCGGGAGTTACTCTCTTGTTCCAGTCCGGATTTCCCGAACCCATTCCAAGATGCCATTTGCCAATTGCCGCCGTAGTATATCCTGCATTTCTGAACATTTTCGGCATTGTAAACTGTGCTGTGTCAATCAGAAGAGGAGCGTCGCCCGGAAGAATCTTGGCATTCTTGTTTTTCCATGGGTATGAACCTGTAAACATCGCATAGCGACTAGGTGTTGATGTAGCAGAAGTGGCATGCCCATCAGTAAAACAAACACCTCCATTCGCTAATTTGTCAATATTTGGTGTAGAGATGGTTTTACTTCCATATGCGCTGACGTCGCCGTACCCTAAATCGTCCGCAAGGATTACTATTACATTCGGTTTGCTTGTTTTCTCTGTTTTCTCTGTTGAAGAACATGCAGTCGAACTTATGGCTAAAGGAGCCAAAACAGAACTGAATAATAAATAATTTTTCATGATAAAATATTTTAAAGAATTTGTTCCCTTTTTTTATATCTGCAAATATAAATTGTAAATCCATACTGTGGGTATCTTGTTGTATAATAGATGTATCTGTAGGTATTATTATGTTTCTCAATTGCTTAAAGATACATTCCTGTACCTGCAGATACGATAAATATACCTATAAATACATATTAATATGATGGTATTGGTATTTTTGTGTTCGAAGAAAAACAATAACCTTTAAAAATTATGAAAACAGAAAGTTTTACATCATTATTTGCTCTTTGTATGCTGGCGTCTTGTTCAGTGTCCGAAAAGAACAAATTAGAGAGTCGCCCTAATGTGGTATTTATCCTGGCTGATGATTTGGGATATGGCGATGTGAGTTGTTATGGACAGGAGAAATTCACTACTCCTAATATAGATGCTCTTGCCTCCGAGGGTATGAAGTTTACTCAGTTTTATGCCGGATGTACGGTGTCTGCACCGTCAAGGTGTTCGCTGATGACAGGATTTCATACAGGCCATGCTCAAGTTAGAGGTAACAGAGAACTGAAAGGTGAAGGCCAGTTGCCGATGGCGGAGGGGACATATACCATTGCGCGCATGTTTAAGGATAATGGATATGCCACCGGGGCTTTCGGAAAATGGGGTCTTGGCTTCCCTGGATCTGAAGGAGATCCTAATAATCAGGGATTCGACGAGTTCTTTGGATATAACTGTCAAAGACAGGCTCACAGATATTATCCTTCTCATCTTTGGCATAATCAGGAAAAAGTCATTTTAGAGGGGAATGATACCAAAAACAAGACAGTTTATGCTCCTGATCTGATACATGAAAAAGCCCTGGATTTTATCAGAACTAATAAAGATAAGCCTTTTTTTGCATTTATTCCCGTGATACAGCCACATGCAGAACTTCTGGTTCCTGAGGATAGTATTATTGAAAAGTATAGAGGAAAGTATCCGGAAACTCCTTTTGTGGCAGACAAAGAAGGTGCGGAATATGGAGATCCGGACTTCGATGTGAAAGCTTACTGCTCGCAGCCGGAACCTCATGCCACTTTTGCTGCTATGGTGTCAAGGGTGGACAAGTATGTTGGCGATGTGACAGGTTTGCTCAAAGAACTCGGAATAGACGATAATACGATAGTGATATTCAGCAGCGACAACGGACCTCACCTTGAGGGCGGAGCCGACCCGGATTTTTGGAATAGCAATGGTGATTTCAGCGGATATAAAAGGAGTATGACGGATGGTGGCATCAGAGTGCCTATGATTATAAAATGGGGTGACAGGATTAAAGCCGGCTCCGTAGAGCAGCATATTGGTGCCTTTTATGACTTCATGCCTACATTTGCGGATCTGCTTGGAGTGGATGTAGACAAAACTGACGGTATATCTTTATTGCCTGTCATTACTGGGAGTGGAGAGCAGAAAGCTCACGAATTCCTCTATTGGGAGCATCAGGGGAACGTGGCTATAAGAATGGGCGATTGGAAGGCTATACGTACAGGGCTGCTTAAGGACAAGGATGCACCTCTGAAGCTTTACAATATCAGTAGCGATGTGGCTGAGGTGAATGATGTGGCTGCTCTCAATCCGGAAATCGCAGCCAAGGCGATGGAGATTATGAAAAGGGAACATACTGTGAATCATAATTATCCGCTTTATGCTTCGGAGAGAAAGAAATAATGTTATATTAAGGTTTTAGTGGCTTTTAAGGTAAAAGGATTTGGATAACATTACTACTTGCCATATGGCAAGTAGTTTGTAAAATTTAATATAAAAATGTTAGTAAATGAGTTCGCTTTAATAAGTAAGTAAATTTTTGTTATACGGTTCAAGCGGTACTATAAAATACTAAATGTTTTTATTATAAAAAAACTCTAAAAACACAAAATATGCCCCTCCTTAAAGGACATCCAGAATATTTATTAGATCATAACTATTTATTAGTTATGCTTTTGAAGCATTCTTCAAACAAATTTATACTGGCTTTCTTCTCATACTCTCAGATTCATTAGCGAAGTACGTGATGGACTCCAATACAGGAGCACTATTTGTCTTTTCAAATAAGACTGAGTAACGGCGATAAAGAACATGCAAACTTATCACTGTACCCGTATCCTTCCTTTCTCACACATGTGGCTACAATAATATGATTGTAAGCATTGGGATGACCGTTATTGTATTCTTCATTACCTTCAGTAAACAAACTGTTTGAAGATTGCTTCGGGAATCGTTAAGGTTATTTCTTCATTGGGCTTTTTATTCCATTTAGAAATGTTATCTCAGTATCGGCTTAAAAGAGAACACATCATACCAGAAGATTTATTGAACATATCAAAGTGTTTAGCAGAGGGACTTTTCTTGAACATATAAATTTTCCATATCATTTAATATTATGATACAATGATGTTAAAAAACTATTTAAAATAGTATAAATTCAAAGTACTAAATTAAAATTTGATATTAAAAATTAAGCTCCATTTATTGAGGTGAATTCAACATGTTAATATTGTACAAACAATGAGAAAGAAATCTTTTATTACGGCACTGCTTGTCAGTGTCATGCCTGCATTGGTGTCGGCAGGTAATATAAGCTCAATAGACACAAAAGGGAATATCGTGATGAAAGTGCGTATAGCCAAACGGGGGAATGATAATATAATTATCGGCTCGGATTATAACGGAGTAGTCCTTGCCACCGACTATAAGGGCAACATCATGTGGAGAACAGATGTTGGCCACGGAAGCATGAACCATGACCTGTGGTGTGCTGATATAGACTCCGACGGCAAGCAGGAAATCTTTGCAGCCAATGCTAGCGGTAGAGTGGTATGTCTTGATTTGAAAGGTAATATAAAATGGACATTCACTCCTTATGATGGCGTACATCGCACTCCGATGTATTCCGTGTGCGTAGTGAAGAAGGAGAACAAGCCATATGTAGTCTGCGGTGACTTCTCTACAGACTGTTATTATCTCGATGCCGTGACTGGAAAACTCGTACAGAAACTCTCGAGCAGGGACTATTCCAAGGCTAAGGTCTTCAAGATTGACAAGAAATTCAATTCTCTGCATATAGCGAATTTCCTCCGTCCTATTCCTTTAGACGGGGAGAACGACCTGCTCTTACTCCATGGCTCGAACAATCACATGCAGTCCTCGGGTGAGTTTTATGTAATGGAACCTTTGACTGACAAGGTGCTTTCGTATGTGGCAAAACCCTTGAAGCAGAAAGGTACGGTGGGCGATGTGCGTGTGGCCGACCCTGATGGTGACGGCACATATGAGGTATTGTTCGGCTCGTCGGTGCTCAACGGCCACGAGTTCGGAAGAATAGAGTTCTCCGATACTTATACTCATGCCAAATTATTTTCGTATCCCATACAGCAGAAGAATATAGGAAAAGTATCCTACAGAGTGAACCAGCCTTTCATCTTATACGGCAAATCGGGCTATGACTATGGAGTGCTTTCGTCAAATGCAATGGTTTTCTTTTCCTCGGAAGGATATTCAAAACAGATTAAGGACAAACTCCTCACGACATTTGCCTATAATGATATGTGTCAGGACGACAAGGGTAATATCATACTTGCAAGTTGTCAGGACGGAGGCAGCTGCATCCATATTATCGACACCGGAAAGTCCTCGTGGAAGTACGACTATGAAGATCTGATGCCGGAGGGAAACATACAGCGCATAATGGACTACACCACTGAGGTGAGAAAACAGCTGAAGAACTTCAGAAAGCCCGAATGGCAGCGCGAGCCGGTCTGTGTCACCGGATTTGAGGGTTCAAAAGAGCCTATATTCCAAGAACTTGATGACTCTAAATCCCTCGTCCTTTTAGGCTCGCCATGGAACAGAGGACATAATCAGGAATCTTCGTGGAGATTACCACTTTATGAAGGAAACATATATCTTAATTCAAGGGACAGAAGAAACAAGTATGACCGTTCAGCAAAGGAAATAGTTGATTATTTCACTCCGTCGTATGATGGAGTGAAAGGTATTTCAACGTGGGCAGGCCATGGGAATGATCCGTTGTATTATTCTCTTGACGTGCTTAAGGAAATTGCATCGTATGGATATGAGCATGATGGGAAAAAGACCATATACATATATCCGGAAATGAACCATACAGATAAGGATTTTGGGTTCGTAATGAAAAATCAGGTTTATCCGCTGGTGGAATTTATGGGTACCATAAAGTCTAACGTGGCTTTCCGTGCAAAGAATGTATTCTGGCAAGGACAGGTTTACACTAAAGATTGGGAGCCGGTCGTTTCAGGTAAATATGCAGCCGAAGTCATTCCTATCCTGGAAGAAACAACTGACAAGACGCAGGATTTGAGTATAGCCGGACGTATGGGGCTATGGACAGCCGGAAGTGTTGACGGATGGGGGGTACGCTGTTCGCGCGATGATCCAAGTTTCGACCGTTCGCGTCAGTTCTCATCACAGAAACTCTCCAATCATGTTTTGAGAAAGACCGTCTACAGCCTTGCTTGCGGAGCAAAATACATTCATAACACAGCAGAGTCAGACAATGAGACACTGGAATACCATGCAAGCCTCGCATACGAACTGCTTGCCAAGGAAGCCCTATACGTTCCTAAGCGAAATGAGATACTGAGCATCTCGCCCGTTCATCTGAGCATGTATAATCCGCAGGAAAGCTATCTTACTGAGGCCGAAGACCACAAATGGTGGATATATTTCGACAAGGACAGAGAGGAGACACAGCCGAAAGTGTTCAGCCATATGAACGCCTCATGGCTTGGCGCTTCGCTCACTCCATGGGATTTCTCCACCTATGCATCGGGCGTGACAGACAGAAGACAGAACTCCATCCCGACTTATCCTAACGGCATGGTGCTCATCACACCCGTACAGAACAAGGCTCTGAGAGAGAAAAACTCTGTCAGAGGCAATCTTGCGGACAATCTGCATCCTTTCTACAAATCCATAATGAAGGAATACATCACCGACGGAGTGGATTATCTCTCTGCCGACGGAAAGCAGCGTTTTAAAGCCGATGAGTTCTACAAGCAGATAAAGAAGGACATAGAAGAAGGAGCGAAGAAACTGCCGGTGCTCGTAAAAGGTGAAAAGACAGGATGGGTGGTGGCTCAGGTATCGCCTACCCACTTAAGACTCACTCTTGTCGACGGAGGATATCTCGCCCCGATGGACAGAAAGGTGAAAGTAACGCTCAACAATCTCGCAGTGAAGAAAGTCAGCGACATACTCGACGGAACTTCCTACAGCGTCAAGGACAGCTCGTTCGATGTCACCGTTCCGTGTGGCATGTTCAGATTCATAGATATAGAGCTGCAGAAACCTTTTATGTAAATGTTTGATACATAACCAGATAAACGATTCAAAACTTTAATTAGTCCGGCTGATTGTAGGTTTGTATGTGCAACCCTAAGTCCGACCGGGCTATTACATGCCGCACTCGAAAACATAGTTCCACAGACTGGAGCCATACGCGACGTGTGCGCACCAAACAGGCGGGGAAGAAATGAATTGCCTTGAAAAAGTGAACAGCTTAGATTACAACCTTACCCTCTACACACCTATGAACAACGATGCAGTGCTAAGTAAAGCCAGAGTGCACTGGTGCGGAAATTCGGTAACAGTAGCTGAAACCTCCCGTGAACTCCCGATGCTCGTCGAAGGAGCCTCATGGAGTCTGTTCAGGATAGACGACACCCACTCGCGCCTTTTGCTCATAGACCCCGGATACGTCTCGCCCTCGAAGATTAAGGCAAGAATAATGCTTCAGAATGCCAGACCTATCAAGGCCACAGACATTCTTACGGGCGAAGAAATAGAAACCGGCAAAGACATCATAACGATAGAAGTCCCTGCCGGTTCGATGAGATTTATAGATTTTGAGTATCTTAATAGGTAGCAGTCCGACGATTAGCCGAGTTGACAAGGCTGCCATCCAGGCGGTAACATAGTTCAACTCGTCTACTTATCAACTCGTAACTGAAGCCTTATTATTTAATTTTCTTGCTATAGTCCAGAGCTTTACCCATATACGGATACTTGTCGAAGATATCCCCTTTGCCGTACATTCTCGGGTCGCCGGTTCTCTTCAGCTCATTCTCCATACGTTTTCTCAGCTTGTCCATCACCTTTCTGTATTCAGGGTTCAACGCCTGATTCTTCATGCAGTGTGGATCCTCCTTAATGAGGTAGAACTCCTCGCCCGGGCGTTTTGCGAACGCCATTTCGTTGTAGCGGTAATCCTTGTCGCCTGGTTTCAGTCCCGTCAGGTACGACTTCGTAGGCGAGTTGTCGCAGTTTCTGTAGTCATACTCTGGATTTCCCACCGGCCATCTTTCCGGCTTATAGTTCACCACATACAGATATTCGTCCGTTCTTATGGCTCTCACCGGATAACCCAAGTTCACTCCATCCTCATTGGCGCGTCCCACATCGTGTCTTTCCTTAATCAGAATCATATGGTCGCGCTTCTTGTCTATGCGTCCGCTTTTCTTCGATGTGAGCAGGTTTATGAAGCTCTTTCCCGTCATGCCGAAGTTTCCGTCTATCTGTGCAGCCTCCAGCAGGGTAGGAGCGATGTCGTGGAAACCGATAAAGTCGTCTACCGAGCGTCCGCCCATTACCTTACCCTTCCAGTATACTATGAACGGCACATGAAAGCCTTCCTCATATATCTGTCCCTTGATACGAGGAAACGGCATGCCATGATCTGATGTCACTACAATCATGGTATTCTCCAGCATACCTTTCTCCTTGAGAATCTGTACCGCCTCGCCCACATGCTTGTCGAACCATTCCACCTCCACGGCATAGTCCATTATGTCCCCCCTCACTATCTCGTTGTCCGGATAGAAAGGCTGCACATACACGCTGTCGATGCTCTTCCCGTTCTTCTTCCATGAGTCCTTCTCGTAGAATCTGTGCGGTTCCTTACAACCCAGCCAGAAGCAGAAAGGCTTTCCCTCTTTGTTATCGTCGAGGAATGCCCTGAAGTTGCCCGAGTAGTCAGTGTTGAAGATACCCTTTGCCGGTCTGTCCTTCACCGTCAGCTTGTTATACTCCGGTCCTGCAGGGTTGTCCTTTGTGTCGTACGTTCCGGGACCCCAACCTTTGCCCGTATACCCCACGTAATAACCGTTCTCCATCAACACCTGCGGATAGAGTGTGAACTCCGCCGGGAAATGCGGAAAATGGTTGGTAGCTTCCTTCAGCTGCCACGAGTATTTCCCCGTCAGGATGCACGCTCTCGACGGAGCACTCTTAGGGTTCTGCGTATAAGCGTTTGTAAACACCACTCCTTCCGATGCCAGAGCATCGATAGCCGGAGTATTACAGTTTCTTCCTCCATAAGCTCCGAAGCTTTCTCTCGAAGCGTCGTCGGCAATACAGAACAGTATGTTAGGCTGTTCGTTTTCCCCCATCACCGCTGCCGAAGTCGCAAGCAAGGGGAGTAGAGTCAGTTTGTTTTTAAGCATGGTTTTTTAGTTGTTAGTTGTTAGATTTTATTTGTTAGTTGTTAGACTTCAGAAACTCAACAGTTTCAAATCCTATGAGATGATATCCCGCCAGGTTCGGATGATGGTCGTAGTACCACTCCTTGTATCTTCCTAAGATAGGGTCCAGAGAGTTGTCGTCCGCCAGCACCACCTTCCGCGTCCTGCCCTTCTGCGTATAGTCATACGTGAAAGGCTTCAGCCACTCGTGATACTTCTTGTCCACCTTCTCAAGGTCAATCCTCCTCACATGATAAGTGTTCGGTCCGGACTTCATCACAGCCTCCTTATAGGGCGTATAGATATCAAACAGAGGCAGCCCCATATCCTCCGCCACCTCCTTTATCAGTCCGTTCACCACCTCACATTCCTCGAACGGCATGAAAGGCACAATCGTCATCACCACAAGCCTCGACCCGTCGAAATCCCCCTCAATCCTCCTCAGCAGCGATTTCAGGTTTTCGGGGAACTCCTTCTTCAGGTTTTTACACTTGAACCAGTCGTTTATGCCATACCTCACGAAGATATAATCCGGTTTTCTATCCTTCAGAGGCGCTATCTCCTCCTCATACCGTCCACTTTCCACCACCGAGAGAGCCGTTTCTCCACCACGGCTGCTGTTTATCACCTTTACAGCCGGCATCGAAGGCTCCAATGCCGCAAGCTGCTCTATCATTTCCTCCAGATGAATCCCGTCCGGCTTTACCCGTCGCGGAGTCGCCCCCTTCGTAGTGCTGTCGCCTATTAGCAGCACCGTCAGCGTATCCCTCTCCGCTGCCGATGCTACACCCGGCGCACACATCAGCAGCGCAATACACAAGCACAGCGTCTTCATTTCTTCTCCTTTTTATTTTTCTTACTGTCCTTTCTTGCTTCCGACGCGAATTTCTTGTACTTGTCACAAATCTCCCCGTCCGTCAGCTTCTTCCATTCCTCCGGATAGTTCCTCATCACATAACCCCTCACGTCGCCCATATCCTCCGGCACCCTTCTGTCCATGTCTTTCAGTCCGCAGTCCTTATGCCTCTTCTGCCAACTGTCCATTCTGAACCTCATATCCTTCAGCACGTTTTCATACTGCGGCAATCCGGCAAGGTTTCTTGTCTCGTGTGGGTCGTTCCTCAGGTCATACAGCTCCTCGGCCGGTTTCTTCTCCTCCATGAACTGCATCTGCACACTGCTCAGCCTGCCATCCTTTTTCAGCTCTCTCAGCACATGAATAGCCGGACGGTGAAACTCCAAATACTGCTGATGCTCGTCCCATCCCTTCTCCGGCATATAGTTCCTTATGTACTTATACCTCTCGGTATTAATGGAGCGCATACAGTCTATTATCTCGTCCCAGTTGTCGCGTGCGGCATAGAACGTGTCGCGTCCCCTTGCAGCCTTGCCCGTAGCGCGGTCGAACAGAGGCTTGCCGTCAAGATAGTCAGGCATCTCCGCACCGGCCAGGTCCAGAACAGTGGCCGATATGTCGAGAGTGCTCACCAGTTCCTTCACCTCAGACGGCCTGATGCCCTTTCCCCACGCAATCATCGGAATCTTCACCCCCGGTTCGTACAGATAACCCTTGCCTTTCACCTCACATCTTCCGTTGTCGCCAATGAAGAACACGATAGTATTATCCATCATCCCCTTCCTCTTCAGTTCGTCCATGAGCATCCCCACCTCATTATCCATATATTCCACCTGATCCAGATACGAAGCCCACTGCCTGCGCACCCTCGCATCGTCCGGCAGATAAGGAGGCAGCTCCACACTGTCCGGGTTCACCGGATGCTCCGACCCCGCTGTTACCCTCTTCCACCAGTCCCCCCTGTGCGTCACCACAAGCTGCACCTGAGCAAAGAACGGCTGGGCCTCCGGCGTAAACTCATCATACTTGTCGAACAGTCCGAACTTGTTTTTTCCGTTCCATTCTCCGAGCGGTGTATGTTTGAAGTTGCAGTCTGTCTTTCTACCCTTGTTCATGACATTCGAGTTGCCCAATATGCACGTATACCCCGCTTCCCTGAGATAATAAGTGATGGGCTTCACCCCATCGCCGAGCGGCACATCCCTGTTGCTCCTGTGATTATGAGCATTGATTACTGTTTGATGCACCCCCGTCATCATAGCCGAGCGGCTTGGCGAGCTTATGGGAGCCGTACAGCACGCTGCGCGGTATATCACCCCCTCCTCAACCATCCTGTTCAGGTTAGGCGTACGCACCGCCTTCATTCCGTAACACTCCAGGTCCTGTCCCATATCCTCCGCCATAATCCAAAGGATATTGGGCTTTTGCTGAATTTGAGCGGCAGTCGTCATGCCTATGAAGGCGGCTGCCGTTGTTACTTTAATTTTTCTGTTCATAGTCTAATAGATTATCTTATTTCCACTTCCATATCACCCTTAAGTTGTCCGTCGCTTACGATAATTCTTGCCTTTCCCTTTCTTTCACCAATCCGTATCAGAGCAGTGGCTATACCAGCTTCAGCTTTCACTCCGTCCCTATTCATCAGTTCTATGCCTTCAGGCAGTGTGATATCGATAAACTCCTCATAGTCTGGGTTTACTGTACCGTTTTCATCTCTGGCAGAGATATACACGAATGCTACGTCGTTGCATCCTGCCTCAATGGGTTTTCCGCTGATGTCTATGTCGCAATGCAGCTTTACTGGAGCTTGAGGAGTAACTACTGAGTCTTCTAGCACCTTTTTCCCGTTGCAGAAAGCCACAGCTCTGAGCTCTCCTTTCTCGAACCCTCTGGTCTTGAAAGTAAATGGTGGATGCTTCAGGTTTGTTGAGATTGCATCACTATCTGGTTTCTGTCTACCTATGAGCTTTCCGTTGAGATAGAGTTCTACCTCATCCGCATTGCTGAATACCTTCACGTCTGTAGGAGATTTGCTGTTCCAATAAGACGCTATTTTCAGCACGCAGTCCTCTTCGCACTTCATATCCCTTTGACTGCTGTAGAAGTAGTATGCGAATTTCGGTAAACGGAAGATATCCATAACCCCCGAAGCCTCTATGTCATCGTGATAGCCGCGGTTGTAGTCAAACATCACCCAGTATCCATCACCTGTAGCAGGAATGTTCATATTATCGTTATGCGCTTCCTGCACATTGCGAGCCTGGCGCAGCAGTCTTTCTTCTCCGTTCTTTCTGAACTGCCTGCTCGAAAATTCCAGTCTCATGTTCTTCGGCATCTTGTGTTGGTTCAGCCCAGCATTATTGGAATAATACTCCCAGTCGCCGTATTCAGATACTATATACGGTTTGTCGAATGTCATCCTGTCCTTGTGGAGTATGCGGTGTTGTCTTGCCTGGAAATAAATGTCATATACCTCAGGCATCCATCCGCATGAATACACGTTTTCGCCGGGATATTCCTTATGTACTATACTGTCTAAAACCTCCATGAAATCTATAGGCATCTTTGTTTCGTTGAGCGATACTTCCCATGCCATCACGCACGGATGGTTTCTGTCCCGTCGTACCAACTGTCGAGCCGAGCGGTAACACTGGTTGCGAAATGCATCATTGTCGGCAAAATACTGCCATCCCAATATAGCATCTGCCACCACAAGACCTAACTCGTCGCATGCATCCATAAAGGCCGGCGAATGAGGATAGTGAGACAGGCGAACATAATCAAACCCAGCTTTCTTTATCTTATATGCATCTCTATATTGTGCATTGTCGGACAGTGCATAGCCTATGTATGGGTACTCCTGATGGCGGTTCACCCCACGCAGGTAAGTCTTTTTTCCGTTTATGTAAAGCTGATTGTCCTTGAACTCGAACTTCCTTATCCCGAATCTCTCCGTATTTCTGTCCATTACCATTCCGTCCTCGTCATAGATGGTAGTCTCCAATGTGTAGAGCGTAGGGCTGTCAGGTGACCACAACGCAGGGCTGTCCATTTCCACCGTGTAGCACCACGTATTCCCCTGCTTCCCTTTTCTCAGGATTATGTCTGCCGTAACCTCTTCTACTATATCGTTTCCTTTTTTTATCACATGCTTTATTCTTGCTCCTTTGTCATTCTCCCCCTCGTTTATCACGTGAGTCTGTATTTTCACTTCAGACATTTTCTCGTTCACTGTAGGGAATGTAATGAACACACCTCCTCCTGCTTCTATATCTGCAATCGAGGGATTAGAAATGTAGATATTGTTTTTCTCTATGAAGTTCACCTCTCTATAGAGCCCTCCATACATGTTGAAGTCCAAAATCTTAAGCGGTTTCGGTCCTGTAGTAGGATTGTCTCTGTTGTCCAGCCTTACGCGTATAGTGTTATCCTTTTCTTTCACATAGTCCGTAATATCTGCAGCCACAGGCAGATATCCTCCCATGTCTTTTTTCAGATGCTTGTCGTTTATCCAAATATCAATCACGTTCATAGCACCTTCAAACTCGATGAAATATTTCTTCTCTTTGCTGAAGTTTGAAATGTCGAAGGTTTTGTGGTACCAGCATATTCCCTGCCACTGGTCGTTCACCACGAGAGGTTCTATGTTTGCCGTATGTGGTAATCTTACGTTCTCCCAGCTGTCCGTCTCGAAGTCTGTAGCTGAATAATCTATATGATAATTTAAAGTGTCCTCTACTATGTGGAAAGCCCAATTCCCGTTAAAGTCGGTTTGGTCATTTTTTCCAGTCCGACCGCATGAGAGGAGTAAGGATGCGACCAGCGTTGTTGATAGAATGGATTTTAGTTTCATGGTTTATAAATAATTAAATAAGGGTTTTTTATTACCGCAAAATAATAAAATTCACGTAATAATAATGTATCTTTAAGTACATAATAAGTATCTTTTAAAAAAAAGAAGATATATGATGGACTCTTGAACAGAAGATAATGAAGAGTCTTTATCGTTTGACATGTATCAAACTAAATAAGGAAAGAACTTAATGTTATAAAGGAGTCTGTACATTACTTATTATTTAATTAAACGATTATCTACTATGGTTGATTTTGATATATTACCCTTAGCTACATTTAAAATACTTATAGCTACCGTTTGCTTTATGTGTTACTATACTTTTGCATTAGTGAAAATATAGTTTAACCATAAAATTTAGAATTACATGAATTTTAAAATTACTACAGTTAAATCTTTTGTATTTGCGGGTTTTCTAACTATTGCTTCGGATGCATCGGCAGGTATCAATTATTTATATAATAATGTATACTCAGAATCATTTCTGTCTAATTCAAATAAGGAAGAAGAAGCTTCGGGTAAAATAAATGAACTGCGCAAACTTATAGCCAAAGCAAAAAAATCAGGCATAAACACTTTAAAAGAAGAGACGGCTTTGCGTACGGCTGAAATTTTTATGGGATATGCTAAATGGGATGAAAATAACATTGATGCTAATGTGAAAAACTTTTCATTGGTGAAAAAGTATAAGAATGAATCTGAAAAATATGCAAAACTTCTTCCGGATTTTGAACGACAGGAAATTATAGAGATGATGAATTCTTCAATCTCAGAACTTGAAGCGGTGATGAGAGGGGAACTCAAGCGCTTGCTTTCGCATACCTTTGCAGGCATATTAACATATAATCACAAAAGGACATGAAAACGAAAAAACTATTTCTGATTATTGCTCTGGTTGTCAGTTGTGCCGTCGGAGCCCATGCGCAAAAGACGGTCTTCAAGTTTCGTGATGCACAGGCACGTGCAGGCGATGCAGTTACTGAAGTTTGTGTCAAACCCACAGTTGTCGAGGTGAAAATACTGGAAGATAAGGGACGAATCAAGGATGAATGGACACTAAGCAAAGAGGAAGTGGAA
>OGLM01001134.1_pt1 | contig 28953 bp, 20 predicted proteins | sample 1572531 | NCBI WGS metagenome assembly OGLM01 (sample SAMEA2581909, study PRJEB24529) | metagenome | biome: Human gut stool | place: China | collected 2011 | reverse complement strand
GGAAGCACTGATTAATTCGCAGAATCGAATTTCATATGTATTTTTATCCAATGCTTCGTCATAAGTCTCCTTAAATAGCTCGCAAAACTCTTTTGGATATCCAGCTCTCAAAAAATCTCCTTGACTGCCGGTAAAGATATCTCTATGATGGATGAAAAGGAACATCACGAAACCATCCACGAATACCACTCCCACGTATCCGGCCTCCTCTCTTCCAAGACCAAAGACCTCTATGAAGCAGGGGAAACAGACACCGTGAGAGGAAGCCTTATCTCCGGGAATGAAACCCATATGGAAAGCGGAAGAGACATGACCATCACAGGAAGCGCCGTCGTCAGCAATGAAGATACCACCCTTCTGGCCGGAAGAAACTTCAAGGCAGAAAGCGCTGAAGAAAGAAGCGGCAGCACCTACCGGGAATCCGTCAAAAAGAGGGGCCTCCTCTCCGGAGGCGGCCTGGGCTTTACTATGGGCAGCGAAAAGAGAAAAGACCGCTATGACAGTGAAGCCGTAGAACAGGTAGGAAGCACAATAGGCAGCGTGGAAGGAAACGTTCGTATCGGCGCAGGGAAGGAGGCAGATATAGAAGCCTCCCACATTTCAGCCGGTAAGGACTTGGCGATTAGCGGAAAGAATGTGACCATCACCAGTAAGGATAATGTGTACACCAATAAAGAAGAACATGAGTACAAGAGAAGCGGGCTCAGTGTATCCCTGGGAGGCGGCCTGGTAAATACAGTCAATTCTGTAGTCACTCCACTGACCCGGGCAGGGGAAGTGAAAGACAGGCGCCTCTCTGCCCTCTATGGACTGGAAGCAGGAAAGAACCTGAAAGGGGCTGTATCGGGATACATGGACAATGTGAAAACTATAGATGCCATGAAGGCAGATATGTCCCGCATTGATACCCTGCGAGAGGCTGTCAAAACAGATGGAATCGCTGCACCCATGACAGAAAGCAATCTGGAAAATATCCGGGACGCCGAAGGGAAAATCATGGACAAGGCCAAAGCGGATAACAAAGCCAGAAGGAACATGAGCCTTGACGTATCCTTCGGCACCGCCAAATCCCACAGACTTTCTGAAGAAAGGACCATCCAGGCAGAAGGAAGCACCCTTCATGCCAAAGATACCCTCACTGTAAAATCGGGAGAAGACATGACTGTCAAAGGAAGCCAAATGAGCGCAAAAGACGTCTACCTGAAAGCAGGAAAGGATATCCGCATCCTTTCGGCAGAAAACAGCAGCACCACCAGAGAAAAAGAAAACTCTTCTTCCGTCAGCCTGGGAGGAAGCATAGGAAGCAGCGGCCTCACCGGTATCCGTGCATCCTATGGCAGGGGCAGGGAAGCAGGAATGGGCGAGGAATTTAGCCACACAGAAAGCACCATCAAAGCGGACCATACCCTTTCCCTGGAAAGCGGAAGGGATACCGACCTCAAAGGAAGCCGGATAAAAGGAGAAAAAGTACAGGCAGATGTAGGCGGCAGCCTCAGTGTGGAAAGTGAACAGGATAGGAAGACCTACCGGGAAAATGGAAAGAACACCGGTATCTCTTTAGGCTATGACATTTCCTCCGGCAAAGTATCCGGCTTTGCATCAGCAGGCAAATCCCACACTGATTCCCATTACGAAAGTGTGACAAACCAGGCAGGAATCTACGCCGGAGACAAGGGCTTTGACATTACCGTCAAGGATAACACCCACCTCAAAGGTGCCGTCATAGACAGCAAAGGCGATGCGGAAAAGAATACACTCCGCACCGGTACTTTAAGCTGGGAAGATGTGGAGAACAAGGCAGACTACAAATCAGGCGGCATGGGCATCTCCTATGCTCCCAAAGACAGCACCACGCCCCTCAACGCCCGCGGCCTTACGCCTCAGATGAGCCCCACCGTGAAGGATAAGGCAGGCAGCAACACCAAAGCGGCCATTGCGAAAGGGACTATCGTTATTACGGACAAGAAGAACCAGAGGCAGGACATTTCTACCATGATTCGGGATACAGAAAACAGCCTGAACAAGCTGAAAGAAATCTTCGATAAATCCAGGGTAGAAGAAAAGCAGGAACTCATCCAAAAGGTAAGTCAGCTGGGGAATGAATTTATACATGAAGTGTCGGAACAATTGTCAAATCAGGTTAATAAGGACAACCATAAAGCAGATGGACATTCTATTAGACCATGGGAAGATGGATCTATTGAAAAGGTCATGCTTCATGGTGCACTTGGTGCAGTTGTTTCTTATTTATCCGGAAGTAATGACATGACAGGAGCTGTTTCCGGAGGGCTTAATGAAATTGTTATTGGATATATTAAGCGAAAAGAAGGAGAAGGATGGGTAATAAATCATCCGGATGCAGTACAGGCAATTACTACAATTTTGGGCGCTGCCATTGGCGCATTGACAGGGGATAAGCAGACTTCTGCCTATGTTTCTCAGACGGCTGCTCAATGGAATGCATTGAGTAAAGAACAGGAACGGGATCTGAATAAGCAATTGCAGCAACTGTTGGATAAGAAAGATTTTTCTATAGATGAACTGATTTCTGTATTGCAGATATATGAAGATCTGGGAGAAGTTGATGAGCATACGGCTTCGATTAAGGTAATGAAGGAAAATCCTTACAACTTTAGCATTTATCTGCAGAAGAAAGGGGAAAACTCGTCGAATATTGTATACACTTTACCGGGCATTTCAGTAACAGCACATCGCATATCGGAAATAAATCAATCTTTGTATAATCAGATTGCAAAGAAGTACGGGCTGGATGTGCAATGGAATGAAAATGATGATGGACTTGAGAACGTTAGGCAAATGCTGGCTGATGCCGAATGGAAAAGATATGGAGGACACACCTGGTTCCAAAGCAAAAGTGCAGAGTATTTTGGGTATGGCATTAATAGCATCGAAACATTGACGCAGGAAACAAGATATAATTATATTTCGGGTTATGCTGGAACAATGGGACAAGTGATGGATGCAATGAGTTTTATTACTGATAATGATAAGGTAAAAAACGCAGCCGGATTAATTGGCGGATTTGCAGGCGCACAGGTTGGAATGCATCTCCTTATACCAATTGTAGAAAGTTTACCTAGAATACGTACCACGAGTGTTGGATTAAATCGAATTATAGATAACGGCATTATTATTATGGCTACTTTTAGTGGACAGAATCTTGGGAATAAAATAGTGGATCAGCAACGAAGGAGAATTAAAGAGGCGATTCATGAAGAATCTAAAATAGATTCAGAAAAAGATGATGATAAATTTGATGCATCTGGGAAAGTTACGACTAATGGATGAGGAATGAGGGTTGAGAATGAGGGTTACTACGCACCTATTATTTGCCAGTGGTTGTATGGCATCCATTTATTTTATTATTATGCCTTTTATGGTCATGGTTGATTATTGGAAACAACATCAGATAAGCAAAAACAGTGTGTTTATTATTTTCATCATGCTTTTACTTAATTGGAGTGGGGTGCTGATTGAGTTTATTGGAGTTTGTCTGATGAGCACTAATTTGAGTGAATTTATGTCTCTGCCAATCAATGGTGATGGAGCTATAGGAATTTCTGTCCTATTTTTTGCGCTGCTAATCTGGGATAGTGCTATTATATTAAGAGTAAATAGTTTCCTTGGAAATGCTAACAGCTTAGAACAGATAGACCGGAGATATAAGAGAAAATGGTATTTGATGCTTTTAATCACGATTGCTCTTCAATTCTTGGGAGTATATTGTTTCAGAAATGTGCTGCTAGTGTTAGCTAAATGGTTGTTTAATATATAAAAATCAAAACATCCACCTCACCGGAAGCACCCTGGAAGCCTTGGGAGACAGGGGATCCCTTATCCTCCATGCAGGAAAGGACATCACCCTGGACACCAACACCCTGAGCGCCAGGAAAGACATGACAGAAAACAGGGACAACTATATAAGGACTTATCGGAAAACGGAGATGGGCAATACCTTGATGGCAGGAAAAGACATGACCCTATCTGCCGGAGGAAATCTTTCTGCAAGAAGCAGCATCATGGCATCGGAAAGCGGAAAAGTCACCCTGGCAGCAGGGGATGACGTGACCCTTTCAAACGGGTATAATGAAGCCAGGGACGACTACGGCTTGAAATACAAAGAAAAGGGCTTCCTCTCCGGCAAGATTACTGCTGTCAAAAGCCATGAAGAAGAAAAGAAAGCATTGCCTGCCATCATCTCCGGCGACAGTGTATCCATTCTCTCCGGAAAGGACACTGGCATCTTAGCGTCCCAGGTCATTGCTTCCCACGATGTGACGGCAGCGGCCGGCGGGAATGTTCATATTTCCTCAGCCCCTGAATACGAGTCCCATGATTACGAAAAGCAAGTCAAAAAGAGGGGCTTCCTCTCCGGAGGCGGCCTGGGCTTTACCATTGGAAGCGAAAAGAGAAAAGACCGCTACAACAGCATCGGTCTCACCCAAAAAGGAAGCACTGTGGGCAGTGCCAAAGGAAATGTATCTCTCACTTCCGGGAAGGACATGACACTGGAAGCTGCAACTCTGGTTTCCGGGAAAGACCTCACCCTCACTGGGAAGAACGTGACTATCACCAGTAAGGATAATGTGTACACCAATAAAGAAGAACATGAGTACAAGAGAAGCGGGCTCAGTGTATCTCTGGGAGGCAGCCTTGTCAGCGGTGTGAACAGCGTAGTTCAGCCTCTGCAGAAATCCGGTGAGGTGCAGGATGGAAGACTGAAGAATCTCTATCTGGCCGATGCTGGTATGAATGGGCGTACTGCTATTCGCAACTTTGACAGTGCAGGCAAAGTCAAAGCAGGTCTGGCAGTGGATGTAGGGTTCAGTTCTGTATCTTCTACATCCAAAGCCTCTTCCTATGAGACACAGGCACAGTCATCTACCCTTACTGCCAAAGAAAAGGCAGATATCCGGAGCGGAGAAAATCTGTCCATCCACGGCTCCACGGTCCAAGGCAAAGATGTGGACCTGAAAGCAGGGAAAGATATCCGACTGACTGCTGCCGAAAACAGAAGTGAAATGGATATTCATGAAAAGACAAAGAACGGCGGTATTTCCATCTCCTGGGGCATCGGTGGCCTTTCAGGAGTCAAGGTTTATGGACAATCCTCCAAAGGCATGGAAAATGCAGCATCTCTGACCCATACCGAAAGTGAAGTTTCGGCAGAAAATACCCTCCATGTATCCGGTGGCAATGACACAATCATGACAGGAAGCCGCATGGAAGGTGGTAAAGTAGTGCTTGCAACCGGCGGCAGTCTCCGCATAGAAAGTTTGCAGGACACCGAAAGTTATAAGAACAGAAGCGATGTGAAAGGCGGGGCCCTGGCAAGCGATGTATTTAAAGACAGCGCAGGCCATAAAAAGCTGGATAAGCCCTACCTCTCTGCAGAAACAGCCAGAGGCTATACGGATTCTGACTATGCATCCGTCAAAGAACAGGCTGGAATCTATGCAGGTCAGGAAGGTTATGATATTTCTGTCAAAGACAATACCCACCTCAAAGGCGCTGTCATAGACAGCAAAGGCAGTGCAGACAAGAACACTCTCCGCACCGGGATTTTAAGCTGGGAAAATATAGAGAACAAGGCTGATTACAAATCCGGCGGCAGCGGTATTTCCTATACGGCCAAACTGGGTGGCAGCGTGAATAAAGACACCCCATCTTCCAAAGAAAACAGCCGGTACGACAAAGAACCGGGGACAAATACCCATAACGAAAGCGATAAAGTCACCAGAGCTGGCGACGGGAACCGTATTCCTCTCAATGAAAGAGGTCTTTTAGGTGTACCGTCAGCAGCGACTAAAGGAAAAGCTGACTCTACCACCAGGGCAGCTATTGCACCTGGGAAAATCGTTATTACCGATACAAAGAACCAGAAACAGGATGTCACCGGACTGGATAGGAATACCAGGGACAGCCTGAACAAGCTGAAAGCTATCTTTGACAAGACAAAGGCGGAAGAGCGAAAACAGCTGGTAAGAGAAATGAGCATCGTAGGCAATGAAGCCATTCACGAACTGACTGCAAGAAACGGCTGGGGTGAAGGCTCCGTAGAAAAGACCGCCCTCCATGGCCTCCTTGGCGCCATGACAAGCAAAGCGGCCGGAAGCAGTGCCCTTGCCGGCATCCTTTCCGGTGGTGTGCAGGAATACGCCATGGGATACCTGCATAACCATATGCCAAAAGGCTGGGCAGCAAACCATCCCGACGAAGCACAGATGATTGCAGCCGGATTGGGCATGATTGTGGGAAGCATCTCCAACGATAAGAAGATAGGCGGATATATCGCCCAGATGGGGGCTAAGTGGAATGAGTATTTAGTGCAAGAAACAAGTCGTTCAAATGAATCTTTGTTTGCACAAAAAATGGAAGAACGTCAAAATTATCCGCAAACAAGTGGCGCTTATACACCGGAAGAGATTAATAGTGCCGCTGCCAATGGAGAAATAGAAAACCAGGAGTATTTCAAAAAATTATCAATGACATATCCAGGAGGTGCAGGAATGGCATTGGAAATGTCTGCGATGAGTGATTATGAAATTCAGATGAAATATGGAGACCAAGTTAAACTAATTTCCGATAGGACTTATGTTGTAAAACAAGAGTCTTCTTTTGCACACACAATAACGGATTCTATAAATTTTACTAATGCGTTAGGGGAAGCAATTAGGAGAGTTCGTGAGAGTGGAATACGAGGTAGTTATATTGATTTTAGCGTCGACATTAGATCAGATTCTTTCGCAAATAAAGTAGCTGACAATCCTTCGTTCTTATTGGGAGGCACATACACTGGGAATTTAAGTATAATGATTGACAATGATGGCGTAATCCACGAAAAAGGGTTCTTTATTGATAACTATAATTTTGAAAGACATGATGAGAATGGGGATTACGGTAATAAACAAATTATTGAACTAAATAATAAGGCCGCATTGTCTATGCAGGCTGGGTATTTAACTCAGTTCACATGGATTATATATATTGATCAAGAAATTGTTCCTTATCGTAGCTAGAGGATTATATGATGAAAGCTTGGAAAAGAAGTTTCCGAAAATATTTGATATATGCGGCGCTTATTGTATTTGGCTTGTTTTGCCTTTGGCAAATCGGGAGATGGTTGGATGATTTTAATTCCGAAATGAATCATACTTTTGAATTTGATGGTATATTTTGTCAGGAAAGAATTGGGCTTGTGAAAGGTACTCATTTGCTGGTAGATTTAACAAATCGTGAGATTATTGCAGATAAAACATACGCTGTGCTTCCTGTAGGTAATCAAATTTTTGCGTTGGGAAATGGTGAATATATCGTTTATGATATGGATAGTGGAAAAGAAAAGGTGTATAGGGTGACAAATTCGGATAGCTTTACAAAAGCAAATAAAAGGTATGAACAAATCGCCGCCTCCAAATATTCATCGTATGCCCGCGCGGAAAGGGTGGAGCTGTCCAGTTATGATGGCTTTTCTAACTGGGAAAAAACGAATTTTTTAACTATGCTGGAAGATGAACACCGTGGACATGCAGCATATTATGCTCCGTTCTATAAAACTCCCTATGAGTATGCTCTTATTGATATCAACTCGTTTGCCAGAATTGATGAAATCAGGGTTTGGAAAATTGAAGGGGATGCTTTTTATGCCTATGGGAGAAAGCATTTTATCATTATTAAAGGGCATGGGGCATTAATAGAAGAGTACTTTAACCCATCTTTGGAAATGAGTGGGGGTATTCAAGATGAACGTACCTATGATATGGAGAATATAAAAAAACAATATGGAAAGAGGTATGTTTCCTATACTGATGTAAATGAGTTTACCGTGGAAGAGCAGAGCATACTTCGAGCTCTGTGGAAAAGTTATTACTTAGCAAGGACACCTGTAGAAAATCGAGCAAAGCGGGAAAGTGAGCTGGATAATCATTGGAATCAATCTATTATCAATCGAATGATGATGCGTCCATGAAAAAAATTTTACAATTCATGGCTTTAAAGAAACAAGCATTATCATAAGGCATTGCCCCAAAGAAAGGTCTTTCTGGGGGAAAGAATTAAGAACTATTATTGGTCGCAAAGCATCACAAAACGCCCATCTGCAGCAGGCAGGTGGGCGTTTATTGTTTTATTTCATGCAGTCTTACAGGAGTTTATTGAAGTCCTGGTTCAGTTTCTTTTCAGCGGTGGACAGTTTGTTTTCTGTTTCCTCTGTCCAGGCTTCATTGTCGGCCAGGTCCTCTTTGGCCATTTGAATCATTTTGTCCAGCTCCGCCGGCTGGGGGCCGCCTTTGACTTTTCTATTTCTTACGATGGAGGCGGGGTCTTTGGCGTGCTGCCATTCTTCTTCTGTCATGGGGAAGTCCCGGGGGAGATTGGGGTCATCGGCGGAGACTTTGGCATAGACGGCCTTGGCGTCTTCGTAGGTGAAGTCTCTGGGGGTGATATGATGGGCTCTGGCGTAGGTGACGATTTCGCTGGCGAAGTGGTGGCCCATGCGGAAGGGAATGCCGTGGTTTTTCATGAGTTCATCGGCGATTTCCTGGGAGCAGGTCCAGTCCAGGTTCAGTTCTTCCCGGGAGCGGGCGGGGTCGATGACCAGGTTGTTCAGGATTTTGTCCATGGCGGTGAGGACTTTGGAGGCCTCCGGCATGATGTCTCTGGCGCCGTTTAAACGGCCGTCGGCCATGCCGGCGGGAATGTTATGGGAGCGGAACATGGCTTCCACGGACATGCCCAGGAGGGTGGAGGCGTCGGTGCGGCAGCTGTTCAGGAGGCCCGGATTTCTTTTCTGGGGCATGGCGGAGGATACATAGGTATTTCCGCCGCCTTCTTTCAGGATGATCCAGGGGCGGGGCTGGGCGTACTGCTGCATGATTTCTTCGATGAAGCTGGTGGTGTGGATGGCGATGCAGTTGGTGATGCCGCCGGTTTCAATGGGGGCTTCCTGGGGGAAAATCTGGCCGGCGTCGTAGGTGTTGTAGGCGAGGCCGTCAAATCCCAGGTAGTCCGCCATGCGGTCCCTGTCCAAAGGCCAGCCGGTGCCGTTCAGCACGGTGCTTCCCATGGGGGAGCGGTTGAGGCGTTTGTAGTATTCCCGTACCCGCTGCATGTCTCGGCTGTAGGCGTTGGCGTAGGCGATAAAATAGTGGGCCAGACTGTTTGGCTGGGCGGCTACGCCGTTGGTGTAGTTGGGGATGAGGGTGTCTTTATTTTCCTCTGCCAGCCGGATGAAATCCGCCTGTACCTTGTTCAGCTTTTTCGCCATGGTGAGGAGGTGTTCCCGCTGCTCCATAATGCCAACGGTGGTGAGCATGTCCTGGGAGGAGCGTCCGGCATGGATTTTTGTCACATCGGGGCCGGCGGCCTTGATGAGGTAGGGTTCAAAGGCAACTACATTACGGGGCCTGGGCGCTCCGGGCAGGTTCCCGTCCCGGAGGACCTTGTCGATGCCTTTGGCAAAGGTGTGGCCCTCTTCCGGCGTGAGGAGTCCTTCGTCTGTATTGATGACATCGGAGGCTTTATTAATCTGCCCCAGCCAGTAGAAATTGTCCCTCTGGGGCTGGGCGGCAAACACGGAGCCCGTGGAAATCAGGGCGCAGAGGGTAAGGGCAAGTACAGGTTTCTTCATCATAGGACCTCTTTTCTATATTTCTATATACTTATTATAATGGATAGGAAGCGGAGAGGAAAGGTGGCTGGTGTATTAGTGTACTAGTGTGCTAGTGGGCTAGTGTGCTAGTGTGCTAGTGGGATAGTGGGAGAGTGAGGGGGCTGTTGGCTGTCGGCTTCCGGCTTCCGGCTTCCGGCTTCCCGCCCGCTCTTTATTCTTCGCTGCGCTCAGGATGAAGAGTGGGCGGGAAGGGAAAAGGGAGTACATCAGGCCCATTCCACAGTAAGGAGGGGTAATAGAGCAAGGAAAAACGGAATGATACTAAAATCAGTCATTATCGACAGGGGCCATTCGGATGGGAGATTTCTCGACTCCCTTTCACTGGCTCCATGTAAAGGAGGATTCATACCGGCGCTGGTCATCGCTCGAAATGACAGGAAAGCATAGAGCCACATCAGGCCCGTGCGGGGCAATCTACAACCCTATGAACCCTATGAACCCTATGAACCTTCTGAACCCGGGCCACTTTGTGGCCCAATGGCGATACCACAACCTTCGGGCCCTGGGCCCGTCAAACTTAAGAACCCTCCGGCCTTTAGGCCGGTCAATCTTAAGAACCTTTCGCGCCCGAAGGGGGCCCCTCTGAACCCGTGGGGCACAGAACGCCCCACCTTTGTAAAGCAAATTTCCTTGACAAGTCTCTTTTCTTCCTGTATAATGATTCTCGTTGTGGTGATACTATGTCTATAGAAAATATCGTTGAAAAGGGAGAGCTCCTGGATCGATACGGGGCGCTCCTGACAAAGCGCCAGAGGGATTGTCTTGATTTGTACTATAATGAGAATCTGACTCTGGCGGAGATTGCGGAACATTTTCATATTTCCCGGCAGGCGGTGCATGATGCCATGCGTCACGGGGAGGAGCAGCTTATGACCTATGAGTCCGTTCTTCATCTTGTTTCCATGAGAGGGGATAAGGAGAAGGCGGCCAGGGAGCTGATGGAATTGATTCCGGATCAGTATCACAGGAAGGCTCGTGTACTGATAGACTGTTTATGGGAATGAAGGTGACCTTATGCCATTTGAGAGTTTAGGAGACAAGCTGCAGTCTGCGTTTAAGGATCTGCGGGGAAAAGGGAAGCTTTCGGAGAGTGATATCGACGGGGCCCTCCGCGAGGTCAGACGGGCGCTTTTGGAGGCGGATGTCAATTTCAAGGTGGCTAAGGATTTCATTGCCCATGTCCGTGAGAAGGCCATGGGTGAGGAGGTCTTCGGCAGCCTGAAGCCGGACCAGACGGTCATCAAAATCGTCCGGGATGAGCTGACGGAGCTTCTGGGGGGCACCCAGAGTAAAATCACCCTGTCCTCTACGGGGATGACGGTGATTATGCTGGTGGGCCTCCAGGGGGCCGGCAAGACCACCACCGCCGGCAAGCTGGCGCTCATGTTCAAGAAGAAGGGCCACCGGCCGCTCCTGGTAGCCTGCGACGTATACCGTCCGGCAGCTATCAAGCAGCTGGAAGTCTTGGGTCAGCAGACGGATGTACCGGTGTACCGGATGCCGCCGAATGTGGACCCGGTGCACATCGCTTCTTACGCGGTGGATACGGCGAAGTCCTATAACCGAGATATCGTCATCCTGGATACGGCAGGGCGCCTGACCATTGATGAGAAGCTCATGGCGGAGCTTCGGAATATCAAGGCCGAGGTTCATCCCCAGGAAATCCTGCTGGTGCTGGATTCCATGACCGGCCAGGATGCGGTGACCACGGCGAAGGCCTTCGATGAAAACCTTGGCATTGACGGGACCATCTTGACAAAGATGGACGGCGATGCCAGAGGCGGTGCAGCTCTTTCCATCAAGACTGTCACCGGTAAGCCTATCAAGATGATTGGCGTTTCCGAAAAGCTGGACGGCGGGCTGGAGGATTTCCACCCGGACCGTATGGCGGGACGTATCCTGGATCTGGGCGATCTGGAAACTTTGATTGAAACGGCCCAGAGAAATATGGATGCCGAATCCCTGAAGGATGCGGCAGGAAAGATTCGGAAGGGTGAATTCACTTTGGACGATTTCCTGCGTCAGCTGAAACAGGTGAGAAAGCTTGGTTCCTTCCAGTCTATCCTGGGTATGCTCCCGGGTATGGGCAAGTTCAAGGACCAGCTGAAGGATATCGACCTGGACGGCAAGGAAGTCAAGCATATTGAGGCTATCATCCTTTCCATGACCCCTGCAGAAAGGGCGAATGTGAAAATCCTGAACGGCAGCCGCCGCAAACGTATCGCCAACGGCGCCGGCGTGAAGATCCAGGATGTGAACCGCATGATGAAGCAGTTCGCTGAAATGCAGAAGACCATGAAAAAGATGAGAGGCAAGAAGATAAATCCATCCAAGTTGGGAAATCTGTCCGGTTTCCCCGGGATGTTCCATAAATAACCGAGACCAATTCAAGGAGGTGAATTTCATGTTAAAAATTCGTTTGACCCGTATGGGTGCTAAGAAGAATCCTTTCTACCGTATCGTAGTTATCGACTCCAGAGAAGCAAGAAACGGCGCTCCCACCGATACCATCGGCTGGTACGACCCGGCTAAACTGGACGCTCCGGTAAAGATCGATGAAGAAAAGGTTCTTTCCTGGCTTGGAAAAGGCGCTCAGCCGACCGACACCGTTCGTTCTATCCTGAGAAAGAATGGCATCCTTGCTAAGTTTGCAGAAGCAAAGAAATAATGGGGGCCGCGTATGAAAGAATTAGTGGAAACACTTGTCAAGGCTCTGGTCAAGAACCCTGACGCCGTCTCTGTGACCCTGGTCCAAAAGGGCAGCCTGGAAATTTATCAGGTCCATGTTGCCCCGGAAGACATGGGGAAAGTGATCGGCAGAAAAGGCCGCATTGCCAATGCAATCCGCACCGTTGTCAAAGCAGGCGCCCTGCGTGAAAACCGCAAGGTGGCTGTGGATATTATCTGAGAGGTGCCTCAATGGAAGAAATGCAGATTCTTGTCCCGGTGGCTGTGAAATCCAAGCTCACTGAGACATTAAAGACCACTCTGCTCAACGAAATCGGGCAGAATATCAGCCGTGTCGAACACGATATGGCGCAGCTTGAATTCGAAGCAAATGGCAAGCTGGCTGAACAGGCCAAAATCAACATTCAGGCCGTCGCTCCTCTCCGTGCCCAGTACGAAGCCCAGAAAGCCCGTATGCAGCAGGTGAAGGATAAGCTGAATGCTGACAAGGAACACCTGGAAAAGCTGGCCATCGGTGCTGAACTGAACCGTCAGCCCATGAACAGGATCGTCACCGTCCATGTGGGGGATGACATGAACGCCTTAACCGGCGGAGAAATCCTGGTTGAAGATGGAAAGATCATCGCTTTCCGCAACTGATATGAAACCCGATGAAATGATAATCGTCGGCCGAATCGTAGCCCCGCATGGTGTGCGGGGTGATTTGCGTATTCTTCCCGATACGGACAGGCCGGGGATTTTTAAAAAACTCAAAACCATCTATATCGGAGGAAAACCTTTCCGCCTCCTGTCCGCCCGTCCCCACAAGAATGTGTACATTCTCCATGTGGAAGGGGTGGATGACAGGAACATGGCGGAAACCCTGATTTCCAAACTGGTGGAAGTTCCTTTCTCGGAACTCCCCCAAAGGGAAAAAGGGTCCTACTACTACTTCCAGCTCATCGGGCTTAACGTAGTAACGGAAGACGGAAAGGCTGTGGGGACTGTGAAGGAAATCATAGAAACCGGAGCCAATAATGTGTACTCCATCAGCACACCGGAAGGAAAGGAAATCCTGATTCCGGCCATACCGTCATGTGTTCTTTCCATAGATATAGAGGCAGGACGTATGACGGTGCGCCTGCCGGAGTGGGAATAGCTTATTTTACGACGACCTGCTGCCTTTCATAAAGGTCGGCGGAAAGTCCTTCGAGGCTGTCATCTTGAAAATTGATATATTATCCCTCTTTCCGGAATTCGTGGAAGCATTCTTTCACCAGAGCATGATCAAGCGGGCTTTGGAAGCGGGACTGATAGAAATGGCTGTGACCAATCCCAGAGACTTTACCAAAAGCCGCCACAGACAGGTGGATGACACCATTTACGGCGGTGGTGCAGGCATGCTCATGATGTGCCAGCCCCTTTTTGATGCCTGCCATCATGTGCTTCCTGAAAAAGGGCCAAGGGATCGGGTCATCTTCCTGTCACCGGCAGGAAAGACCTTCACCCAGGACCGGGCCAAGGAACTGCAGCGGGACTATGACCATCTGGTCCTCATCTGCGGCCACTATGAAGGCGTGGATCACCGGGTGGAAGAACACCTGGCGGACGAACTCATCTCCATCGGAGACTACGTCCTCACCGGCGGCGAACTGGGGGCCATGGTCATCAGCGACGCCGTGGCCCGCATGGTGCCCGGCGTGCTGGGAGACGCGGGAAGCGCAGCCAGCGATTCCTTCTATGAACCGATCCTGGAATACCCCCAGTACACCAAGCCCGCTGACTACAACGGCTGGAAAGTGCCGGACGTACTCCTTTCCGGCCACCATGCAAACATTGCCCGGTGGAGAAGGAAAGAAGCCCTCCGCCGCACCATGACCTGCCGCCCGGACCTTCTGGAAGGGCAGGAACTTTCCAAAGAAGACAGGAAGCTCATGGAAGAAATCAGGGAAGAAAAGGAGGAGTGACCATGGCACCTGTATACATAGGTCTCATCCACTATCCTATTTACAACAAACACATGGAAGTCGTCACCACGGCACTCACCAACTACGACCTCCATGACATTGCCAGGACGGCAAAAACCTATGACGTGAAGAAATATTTCATCGTGCATCCCGTGGAAGCACAGCGTGAAATGGCCCTTCGCATCATGAATCACTGGAAAACAGGCGGCGGCGTGCACTACAATGCCAATCGCAAAGAAGCCTTTGAAGAAACCGAACTGGTTCCTACACTGGAAGATGCGATTTCATGGATTGAAAAAGAAACCGGCAAAAAACCGGCTATTGTCACCACCGACGCCAGGGTGTATCCTAATACTATCTCCTACGCAGCCATGCGCAGGAAAATCCACGACGAGGATACCCCCATCTTCATTCTCTTCGGTACAGGCTTCGGCATGACCAAGGAAATGATGAAAAAATTTGATTACATTGTGGAACCGATTTATGGCGCCGGCACTTACAACCACCTCTGTGTGAGAAGCGCCGTGGCCATCATCCTCGACCGCCTTCTGGGCGAACCCTGGTGGAATAAAAAGGAGGAATAATTTACTATGTCCGGACATTCCAAGTGGGAAAACATTAAGCGCAAGAAAGGCAAAACCGATGCCATCCGCGCCAGAATTACCACCAAAATTTCCAAGGAAATCACCATTGCAGCCCGCATGGGCGGCGGTGATCCCGTAGGCAACATGCGTCTGAAACTGGCCCTCACCAAGGCTAAACAGAACAACGTGCCAAAGGAAAACATTCAGAGAGCTATCGCTAAAGGCGTAGGCGCTGCCAGCGGTGCAGGCTTCGACGAAGTCACCTACGAAGGCTACGGCCCCGGCGGTGCAGCAGTCATCGTAGAATGCAACACCGACAACAGAAACAGGGCGGCAGCCGACATCCGCCATGCCTTCACCCATCACGGCGGCTCCGTAGGCACCCCGGGATGCGTATCCTGGATGTTCAAGAAAAAAGGCTCCATCATCGTCAGCAAAGAAGCTGCCGACGAAGACACCGTCATGATGGTAGCCCTTGACGCCGGTGCAGAAGACGTGTCCTCCAATGAAGACAGCTACGAAATCACAACCACCCCGGAAGAATTCCTCACCGTATCCGATGCCCTTGAAAAAGAAGGCATCCCCGTAGAGGCCTCCGAAGTGGCTATGGTTCCCGATAACTACGTCAAACTGGAAGGCGACGCAGCCCAGACCATGGCTCACCTCACCGCTGAACTGGAAGACCTGGACGATGTACAGGAAGTGTACACCAACGCCGAACTTCCGGAAGATGAGGAATAAGAAAATAAAAAGACTCCCTTCGGGGAGTTTTTTTAGTGGGAAAATTTGAGGGTGAAACGGTCAGACGGATATACGGGGTGAGAAGTAAATTCCGTTACATAAGGCTCCTTCCTCAGGTGGCAATCCTGCATAGGATTGCCAAGTTGGGCAAAGTTGGCCCTGCGTAGGATAACAATGGAGCAGCATCATCATTCTTAACCTCGTACACCCTTTGCCTCTTCGAGGCGTTCCCCTCAAGGGGAAACGAGAAATTTAGAATCGCCTTCCTTTTATTTGCCCGACCGGAATGGAGCTGCCCGATAGGGCTGAGGAACACCGAGAAAGACAGGTATTTGACGCCCCTATCCTCCGTCGCCTACGGCGACACCTCCTTCCTAAGGAAGGAGGCTATAGCACTTCGTCATGCAGCAATGGCGACAAAAAGGTAAATCCCGTAACGCTGTCTTTATACTCATCGCCGAAGGCGATACCACCACCCTCTGAACCCTTTGAACCTTTTGAACCCTCTGAACCCGGGGCCGCTCTGCGGCCCCTACATTTTCTCCACTTCTATGGCTTTCCCGTAGGTGAAGGACCAGAGGTAGAGGTGGGACACCGGTTTGCCCAGAAGTTTTTCCGCTGCTTCTCCGTAGACCTGGAGCTGGATTTTGTAGTGGTTTTTCAGTTCTTCTTCCGTCATGGTACGGTCGGTTTTGTAGTCGATGATGATGAAGTCTTTTTCGTATTCCAAAAGGCAGTCCATGACGCCCTGGAGGAAGATGTTTTCGCCTTCTTCGCAGTCGGGATAGAAGGAGCGGGCGGGGAGGAGGATGGAGAAGGGCATTTCTTTCCGAATGGCAGAGGCGGTTTTCATTTTTTCCGCCAAAGGACCTCTGGCGAAGGTCAGGAGGGAGGAGACAGGGGTGGGTTTCCTTTTTCCGGATAGAAGGATATGTCCTTCTTCTTCGGTGAATACTTTCTTTTCCACCAGCCCGTGGAGGGCGGATTCTATAGCAGCTTCCTCTGCCGGAAGGGTGGTGAAGTCTATCATTTCCATGGCCCTGTGCATGAGGGTGCCGAAGGAGGTGCCCTGGTATTTCGTTTCATCTCCGGAGAGGAAGAGGGGCGGCGCCGCATAGTCGGCGTCCAGGGCGTCGTCTCCGTCTTCTGCCAGAATGACCGAAGGAAGAGGCGGTTCATCGCTTTCCTTGTATTCCGCCAGTTCCCGGAGGTGCACGGCGGCGGTGGCGGTGAGCTTGGCCGGCGTTTCCAGGGCGCCTCTGTGGCCGTAGGTCCAGGAGAGCTGGGCGTCCATCCAGCCCGGCGCTTTGCGGGGAAGGTGGGTGAGGAAATGGGAAAGTTCCGTTTTTTCTTCCCTGTTTTCTTCCTTTGGCGACGGAAGGATTTCTTCGGTGCCCTTCATGTCCAGCGCTTTCTTTTCCTCTTCCGTAAGAAGGTCGGTCTGGCTGGTGAAGGAGAAGGTGAAGAGGGAGTGGTCAGAGGGGGCGTCATTCCGATAGGATGGGATTTTCCCCGACCGGTCCCAGGCCTCTTTCATGGTGCGGTGATGCAGGGCGGCAGGCATGATCCAGTCGAGGAAGGATTTCGCGTTGGCTATGAGGTGGGCGGGAAGGGGAGAAAGCTCTTCGCCCATTCCTGCGGAGGCGAGGGAGGTGGTCCAGCGGTCCAGCTCAGCAGCAGCGTCCTTTTTGATGGCCGTGATGAAGAGTTTGTCCCGGGCCCTTGTCATGGCCACGTAGAGAAGGCGGGCCTCTTCTGCCATATTTTCCCTTCGGGACGCTTCCCGGAGGGCGTACCAGTAGAGGCTGGGCCAGCGGACTTTATTTTTCTTGTCGTAGTACTGGATGCCAAGGCCCAGGTCCTTGTGGCAGATGGCGGTCTGCCAGGTGTCCCGGAGGTTGAATTCCTTCTGGGCGTCCGCCAGAAAGACCACCGGAAATTCAAGGCCCTTGCTCTTGTGGATGGTCATGATGTGGACAGAGTCGGGAATCGAGGAAACGGTCTGGGCTTTGAAGGATTTCTTCTCCTTTTTCAGCTGGGACAGGTAGTTCAGGAAGGAGTAGAGCCCGCTTTTGGGGGCGCTGTCCCGCTCCAGGGCCAGATGGTAGAAGGAAAGGATGTGCCCCGCCCGCCAGGCACCGCCGGAGAGGCCGGATACATAGGTGAGGTAGTCCGTATCTCCCAGAATGCGGCGAAGAAGCGGCGCCGTACCGTCACGCATGGCGTTTTTCCGCCAGTCCCTGTAGAGGGTAAGGAAGCGGCGGAGTTTCTTTTCCTTTTCTTCCGAAAGGACGGTGGATGGAAGGACGGACCAGAGGTCTGTTTCGCCCTGGTCTGCTTTTTCCAGATACAGAAGGGTGAGGTCCTTTTCATCCAGCCCCACGAAGTAGGAGCGGAGCACCGCAGCCAGGGCCAGGTCCTGCCGCGGGTTGTCCAGAATTTTCAGGAGGGCCCACAGGATTTCCACTTCCCCGTTTTCCATGAAATCCTCTTCCTTGTCGGAAACGGCGGGAATGTGGTTTTCCTCCAGCACCTTCATGAGCTGGGGCCCTTTGCCTGCAATGGAACGGAGAAGGATGACAATATCCCCGTATTTCATGGGCCGGAAGGTACCGTTCTTTTCCATTACCATGCCGCCGTCCATCATTTCATGGATGCGGCGGGCAATGAGGCGTCCTTCCAGGGCCATGTTTTCCATGTCCTTCATATCGTCGGAAACATCCGCTTCCTCCAGATCCTTTCGGTCGATGAGGTCTATGGAAACGCTGCCGCCCACGTAGGCGGGGGGCCTCTTTTCTTCATGACGGCCGGCGTAGAGGGCTTCCGCGTCTCCGTAGTCCAGTTCCAGGGTTTTTCTAGTCATCATCTGGCGGAAGATGAAATTGATGGAGGAAAGAATGGCGCCGTCGCTTCGGAAATTGCGGTTCAAGTCGATGCGGTGGGAGGGGGCGTCCTTTTCCAGGGAATATTCATGATATTTTTCAAGGAAAATGGTGGGGTCCGCCTGACGGAAGCGGTAAATGCTCTGCTTAATGTCGCCCACCATGAAGCGGTTATTTCCGGTAGATACCAGGGTGGTGATGAGCTCCTGCACGCCGTTGGTGTCCTGGTATTCATCAATCATCACTTCCTTGAACCGGCTGCGGATGGACAGGGCGGCGGCAGAGGGGAAGGAAGATGCCTTTTCCGGCGTGAAGGCAGGATTGTCCCGGTCCAGCAGGATGTCCAGGGCGTAATGCTCCATGTCATTGAAATCCATGAGGCCTTCCTGTTTCTTTCGACTCTTCAGGGCGGCGGAGAAATCAAGGGCAAGGCGGGAAAGGACGGTGACCGTGGGAAGCATGGCCGCCGTTTCTTCTATCCACTGCTTTTCCGGTATCTGGGCGAAGGGGGCGATTTCCTTCTGCCACAGCTTCTTGGCGCTTTCACGAAGGTTCTTGATGGTTTCCGCATCCTCTGAATTGGTGAAATCTGCGGATTTGGCAAAATGGAAGGCCTCTGCCTGGGCTTTGCTCATGCCCTTCAGCCGGGCAAAGGCAAAGGAGGGCAGGCGGAACCAGTCCTTCCAGCTTTTCATGGAGGAAAGGGTGGAGAAATAGGCGTATTCGCCGCTCATCTGCTCGCTGTATACTGCCTCTGCCGCCGGATTCATTTCCATGATGGCAAATATCTGGCGGTAGGAGTCCATGATTTTTTCGGAAAGGGAAATGAGCTTTTCCAATACCGGCTTATCCCAGGGAAGGTCATCCATGGAGACATTTTCAGGGATGCGGTAGCTGTCCGGAAGGCGCCGTATCCAGTCCTCCGGGAAGGGGAGGGAGGAGGCAAAATGGAAAATGCGGAGCACCATGTCCTTCAGCGCCCGGTCCTGGTAGCGGTCCGCAAAAAGGTCCACCGTATCAAGAAAGTCGGGATTTCCCTTTTCATACCATCTTTCCAGCACGGAGGACAGCACATCGTCCTCCAGCAGGAACTCTTCATTCTCATCGGAAATAATCCTTGTCTTCGGGTCCAAGTCCAGAAGGTAGAAATACTGGCGGATAATGGACTGGAAATAGGAGTCCAGCGTGGAAATCTGGGCGCTTCCCAGAAGGGAAATCTGCTTCTCCAGATGGCGGATGCGCCCTTCGTCGTCGGCATCGTCCGCCTCCTTCAGGGCATCCGACAGGGCCTGGGAAATACGGGCCTTCATTTCGCTGGCGGCGGCCTTCGTAAAGGTGAGCACCAGAAGCTCATTAATGTCCGTATGGTTCTTTGGATCCTTCACCAGGCGGGCAATCCGTTCCGTGAGGACCGCCGTCTTTCCGCTGCCCGCAGCGGCGGAGAGAAGAAGATTCTTCCCCCTCACCGAAAGGGCTTCTTCCTGTTCTTTTGTCCAGTGATTACTCATAATTGTTCTCCTTTCAGTGGGGGATTAGTGTGCTGGTGTGCTAGTGGGCTGGTGGGACAGTGGGATAGTGGGATAGTGGGATAGTGGGATAGTGGGATAGTGAGGGGGCTGTCGGCTTCCGGCTCCCCGCTCCCCGCTGACTGGTATTTACTAACGTTTGTGTCACTATCGGTTCTTACCGAGATTCTTCGCTTCGCTCAGAATGACGAGCCCGGCGGGAAAGGGGCTGCACTGCAGCCATCCCCCTCCACCGCTCACGCGGTCCCCCTCCCCCATAGATGGGGGAGGCAAGTCACGTAACGCTGACTTTATACTCATCGCCGCAGGCGATACCACCACCCTCTGAACCCTTTGAACCTTTTGAACCCTCTGAACCCGCAGGCCCTTCGGGCCTGTCCTCCGCCAATTCCGCCAGCTGTTTTTTCAGCTCTCTATCAGTGGGAAGGTTTACGTAGTCGTAGTTTTCGCCTTCACCTTTGGGGTCGAAGCGGCAGATGGCGTGGTAGGGGCAGTAGGTGCAGGGGACCTGGTTCCTGTAGCGCACCGGGCGGATGGGAATATTTCCTTTCTCCATGCGGTGGTAGATTTCCAGCAGTTTCCGTTTCACGATGGTGAGAAGGTTTTTGAAATCGTCGGCGGAAAGGGTGGAGGCGGTCTGGGTGAGGGCGCCCTTTGTCGTAAATTTCACGGGAAGGAAGGAGTCCTCTTCTCCGGCGGCGCTGTCCAGACGGCGCACCGTGTCGGCGTCGGAGAGAATCCAGCCGGATGTATTGTCCTTGTCCTTCACCGGCGGAGTTCCTCCCGGCGGTACGGCGGGGAGGCTCTTGATGTCGCCGGAGAGGTAGATGTACATGAGGGCGGCGGGAAGGAGGCCTTCATCCCCTTCTTCTTCCACGTCCAGAAGATAGGTGAGGAGCTGGAGTTTCAGCCCCGCCACCGCTTCCTGCAATGTGGCGGTGGTGTTTCCTGTTTTGTAGTCGAAAATGGCTACGGCCCTGCCGTCGCTGTCGATACGGTCGATTTTGCCGTTTAAGGTGAAGGTGTCCTTTTCTCCTGAGAGGTGGAGGTAGAATTCCTTTTCCAATGCTTTGGTGTCAAAGGAGCTGTTTTGGCTCCATTTGCGAAGGGCCGTGAGGGAGCGGCGGAATGTTTCGTTCAGTGCCCTTTCCGTATAGCGGGAGGCACCGTCGGCGTGGAGGGCACCGTAGCGGACCTTGGGGGCCAGGCGGGAGGCAATGGTTTCGGAAAGGTTCTGTATATCTTCGTCCGTGGCGTCACGCCACTGCTTCTTTTGGCCCGACAGGGCTTCGCCGAACTGATGAAGACCGGCGTGAAGGTAATTGCCGAAATCAAGAGATTCCATTTCCCCTTCGTCCCGCTTGTCTATTTTAAGGCCGTAGCGGACGAAGTACATGAAGGGGCAGCGTCGGTAGCTTTCAAAGCGGGTGACGGAGCCGAAGAAGCGGCCTCCCGGTTTGAAGAGCCTCTCCGCCAGCTCTCCCGGAAGCGGCGGTGCTTCGTTTTTATACCGGAAACCGGAAAGGGCGTCGGTGATGTCATTTTCATAGCCCCTGTCCTTTGCCCAGCGCACCAGGCCGGCCCAGGGGGAGTTTTCTTCCGGCATTTTTTCCCGGAGTATGGCAGGAAGCAGGGAGAGGGCCTGCCGGGGATTGGCGAAATAGGTGTGGTCCCTTTCCCTGTCCTCCGGCGCAAGGGCGCGCTCTTCGGAAGCATAGCCCAGGCGGCGGAGCTGGGAAATGAGGAAGGAAGGCTCCGTGTCATTATGGTCGTCGTTTACGGAGGGCATGGTGATGTAGAGGGCTTTCTCTGCTCTGGTGAGGGCGAGGTACGTGAAAAACTGCTCCTTGTGCACCTCTTCCAAAAGGCTTTCGCCGAAAATGAGGCGGCTGTCTTTGAAAATCTTCTGCCGTTCCAGTTCCGTGAAGAAGCCTCCCTCTTCCACGCGGCGGGGAAATTCTCCTTCCACCGCGCCGGGAATGAAGACGGCATCCGCTTCCATGGCATAGCCTCTGTCCATGCCGGTGACGGTCACATGGTCCAGGGTGGGAGGAATGGTGGAGTAGGTGAGGGCGGCAAGGCCGTCTTCAAAGATGGAGAGGAAATTCTTTTCTGAAATTTCATCGTCACCGGCGGTGTGGACGATTTCATCCAGAAGGGAGAGAATCTTCTTCCAGACCTGCAGGTGGGGGCGAAGGTTGGTGTGGAGCACTTCTCCTTCATCCATGGCGCACAGGGTGTCCGGTATCTTTTCATCCATCATCCACTGGTACAGGAGGCGGCAGCGGTCTTTGACCCTTGGGCTTTGGCTCCATTTTTCCGCCAGCCCGTCCAGCATGGCGGTGAGGCGCCTGCGCCATTCGTTGGCCTCTATGAGCTCTGCCTGCTCCTTTTCGGAAAGGGGTGGAGCCGGTGCGTCCAAATCCCGGTAAGTGCGGAATTTCCATGGCTCATGGTACTGCCAGGGACGGATGCCGTGGGAGAGCACATAGTTTTCCAGCCGGTCCACGTCTTCTTCCTTCCATTCCGGCAGGAGGAAGGTTTTCAGCATGCGGAAAATGGTTTCCCGCTGCCAGCCGCTGTTTTTCCTGCTGCATTCGGATGTGAGGAAGCGGACCAGGCTGCTGAGAAGCACCACCAGGGGATGGTTGTTCATGGGATGTTTGCGGTCGATGAAACCGGGGATTTCGTAGCGCTTGAAGGACCGCTCAAAGGCATCGACGTAGTCCTCCGGATTTCTGAGAAGCACCAGAATGTCCCGGAAGCGGAGGTGGCGGTCCCGCACCAGGGACAGAATGGTTCGAGAAATGAAATCCACTTCCTCCGCCCGGTGGGAGGCGGTGATGAGATGAAGTCCTTCGTCGGGAACCGGATTTTCCGCTTTGGGAAGGCAGCAGCGTTCAGGGCGCCGGTTGAAGAAGGAGCGGGCCACGGCTTTCAGGTGAAGAGAGGAAAAACGGCAGTCCTCGGACAGAGTGACCGATGAGAAATGGCGCTCTTCCGCAGAAAGGAGGGAGAAGAGATGGAAGGGACGGGAGAAATTGGGGTTCATCACCGCTTCTTCAGGCCGGTCCATCTGCAGGGTCATGGTGACCTCCTCTGCCGTGTGAAGAAGGGCGTAGACGATGTGGATTTTCTGGGGCGCCATGCCGTTGAACCCGTCAATCCAGATGCGGGAGGAAGAAAGGGTGGGGGACTTTGGAATTTCCCGGGCCAGCAGGTCAAAAAGGCTTCCCTGGTAGTCGAAATGGTCCTTCAGGTAGCGGTGGTAGGCACGGTACAGGAGGGCGAGGTCCGCCATCTTCCGCCCCAGCGGGCTGTCTCCCTGGGCTGCGGCGGCATTTTCCAAATCCTCCTCCGATACGCAGAACATATCCAGCTGGTGGAAAAAGCCGGTGAGCTCCTCTGAAAAGTGGGGCTGGGATGCGGCTTTCATAATCATTTTGAGATGTCCCTTATTTTCTTCCAAAAGGCGGCGCAGGATAATCTGCTGCCCCAAAGGAGACAGGGCATCACTCACAGGAGAGTGGAGCTCCTGGAATACGCGGTAAGCCAGACGGGAAAAACCGCACACCGTTACATTGGTGAAGCCCTTCTCCGGGAAGGATTCCGCCAGCCGGTACTCCGCCGTGTAGGTGCCCTGGTCCGGCACCAGAAGAAAGGCCTTCCGCTCCGGATGTCCTGCCACATATTCCCTGATTTCCCGGCAGCACCGCTCTGTTTTCCCCGTGCCGGCGCGGCCGAATATGAAATGAAGTCCCATGGTATCCATCCTTTCTAAAGCTCTATATGACAGCTTTATTATACTATAGATGGAAGATGATAGACGATAGATGGTAGAAGATAGATGGCTGTCCGCTGTCCGCTGTCCGCTATCTGCTTTCCGCCAACCGGTATGGTTTAGTGAGCTGGTGAGCTAGTTGGCTAGTGGACTAGTTGGCGTCACTATCGGCATGTACCAAGATTCTTCGCCCGGGGTTAGAATGACTGTATCCGGTGGAGGGGGATGGCTGCACTGCAGCCATCCCCCTCCACCGCTCACGCGGTCCCCCTCCCCCATAGATGGGGGAGGCAAGTCACGTAACGCTGACTTCATACTCATCGCCCGTTAGGGCGATACCACCACCCTTTGAACCTTCTGAACCCTTTGAACCCTTTGAACCCTCACGCCAAAGCGTGTCCAATGGCGATACCACAACCCTTTGAACCCTCTGAACCCTTTGAACCTTTTGAACCTGGGGCGGCAAACCCGCCCCCTTTGTGATACAATAGATATGTTTCTCTATAGTAAGTAATGAAAGGTATGCCATGTCTGAAAATAAAATCTGGACCCGAGAATTCGTGGGAATGGGGATCACGAATTTATTTTATTTTATGTCCCAATACATATTGCTTACCGCCCTTCCTGTGTTTATCATGGATGATTTAGGGAAGGGGCAGTGGGAGGCGGGCATGGCTATGACCTGCTTCCAGATCGGCACTGTGCTCTGCCGCCCTGTGGCTGGTCGGATTATTGACAGCGTGAATAAACAGAAGCTCCTCCTGGGAGCGTCTCTCGTCTTTTTCTTCCTTATGGCCGGTTTCTATTTTGCTTCCGGCCTTCATGTGGTCTGGTTCCTCCGTTTGATTCATGGTGCCGTCTTTGCTATTGGCACCACGGCGTCGGCGGCCATGGCGGCACTGGTTCTGCCCCGGCGGCGCAAGGGGGAAGGCATCGGCTATTTTGCGGTGAGCGGCAATATGGCCATGGTCATCGGCCCTTTGGTGGGGCTTCTCATTATGGATTATCTGGGCGCCCATCCCCTCTTTGTTTTCCTTGCCCTCCTGGCGCTGGGAGCGCTGGCGGCAGGAAATGGGAAGAAGCTGCCCGATGAAGTCATCCTTCCGGGAGGGAAAAAACGGAAGGGATTCCATATGAGTGACTTCATAGAAAAGAAAGCGCTCCCTTCCGTTATCCTTGGCGGTCTTGTGTTTTTTGCCTATGGCGGGGTGCTCACTTTTATCCCCATGTACACCAGAAGTCTGGGCATGGGCGGCAGTACCAGCCTGTTTTTCCTGGTGTTTGCCCTGGTCATTGTGGTGACACGGCCCTTTGTGGGATATCTCTTTGACCACCACGGCCCCAATGCCACGGTGTATCCGGGATTTGCCTTTTTCTCCCTGGGCTTCATCCTGTTCAGCCAGGCAGGAAATCTGCCGCTCCTTCTCCTTTCGGCGGCGGTGCTGGGCATCGGATTTGGCGCTCTGGCGCCGGCTTTCCAGACACTGGCGGTGCAGAGTGCACCGCCGTCCCGGGCCGGGGTGGCAACCTCCACCTATTTCTGGTCCCTGGATATTTCCGTAGGTCTGGCGGCGGCCCTATTGGGCATGGCAGCCAATGCCTTCGGCTATCCCTTCATGTACGGTGTCATCTGCCTGGCTTCTTCTCTCCTGGGCCTTGCGTACTATTTCTTCTGGAGAAGAAGCCTTTCCTGATTTTGGACATGCAAAAAGAGCTCTGAAGACGTGAAAATCATTTCTTCAGAGCTCCTTTTGTTTGAGGTTTCCTGTCCGCTATGGAAGCCATGCGATTCATGGCGGCAGGAAACTATTTGTGAAAAGTTTCCTGTCCGACTTGGAGACCATGTGATTCATGCAGGACTGGTACAGGAAAAGACGCTGAAAAGGGGAAGGAAATTCGTCATCCTGGGCGCCTTCATTCTGGCGGCGATGATTACCCCTACGCCGGACATCCTCACCCAGTCCCTCCTGGCGCTGCCGGCCATTGCTCTTTATGAAATCTAACTCCATTTCATAGGACTTTTGGAGAAGGCAAAGGGGCGGGGAAGGTAAAACAAAAGGCTCCGATATCTTCTTCCTTTCTCCATGAAAGAAAAGGCTGCCCCTTCGGGACGGCCTTTTTTATCGTGAAAAATGGGGATTTCCATGTAGATGATTTCTATAGGAAGAAATGATACAATGGGGGTAAAGGGATTGATTTCAGAAAATTTATGATGACAAAGAGGTGAGAAAAATGAAGAAGCAGAAAGGACAGGACCTTATTGAGTATGCCCTCATGCTGGCACTGGTGGTAGGCATCGGAGGCTTTATCTACACTCAGGGGTATGGGGACAACATTTCCGCCGTTTTCAACAACGCAGGCAGTCTGCTGGAGCAGGTGAACAAGAGCCAGGAAGAGGCGAAAGAGGAAGCGGAGAAAGCAGCGGCCAGAGAAGCAGACCGGAATTATGCGGATTACCTGGGGGATTTGCTGAAAAATGCGGTGACTAATGGAAGCATAAAACTGAGTAACGGCAGTTCTGTTTACCTGCTGGTACAGAATGAGCCAAATTCTAGATATAATAATCTGCATATGAATGGAGCTAAAACCGGCGGCACCGTTAGGGTTAAAGATGCCAATGGCAATCTGCAGGATTACAGCAGGGCAGGATTTAATACTATGCTGAACGCTGTGGGCGGTGACTACAGTAATGCTGCTGTTCATCAATCCGACGTAGACTGGTATGGCGTTGGGATAACGAATAATGGAGACGACCACTATACTTTGTCTTTTGTACAAGGAAAGGGCTACAAAGATGACAGCAGGACCAGATTTGATGTCAATGACGGCCAAAAGTACAAGGAGAGTGAATCCTGGACGAAATGAGATAAGGATAAAAAAGCAGCTTCGGCTGCTTTTTTATTGGCTTTATTCGCAGGCCTTTGTATCGGCATGTACCAGGATACTTCGCTGCCTCCGGAATGACGCGCCCGGCAGGGCGATACCACAGCCCCCTGGACTGCTGCCCCCTTCTAAACCTTTTTCTGAACCTCTCTTTTGCATAACTTTTCATAATATGTTATCTTTAATGTAAGAAAAAGAATATTCTATCATAAACATTTTATATACAAAATAAGGCATGACATTCACGAAAAGTCATCTTTTATCTGGAGGCTTTTATGAACCAGTATGTATATGAAGTGGAAGAGGGGAAGGGGCTTTCAGAGGTTATTTCCCGATTTCAGCGTGCACGGAAAAAGGAAGACCGGCATCTTTTGATTTCCATTTTCCATGCATCCAATGACAGGAAAATCATAGCAGAAGACCTGGCTCTCCTGAAGGAAGCCTTTCCTGGTGCGGAGATGGCAGGCATGAGCTCCTCCGGCGGTATTATGAACGGGCACATGGTGCTGGGACGCAGCGTGGTGAGCTTTTCTGCCTTCCAGGATACGGAGGTGAAGGTCTTTTCCTATGACATTTCCGCCATGACACCGGCAGAGGCAGGGGAAAGGGCGCTGGAGACTTTCAGTAAGATTCCTCATCTTTCAGGCATCGAAATATTTACCACCCTGTCCACGGTGAATGTGGACGATTTCCTCACCGCCCTGGACAGGCTGCCGCCGTCGACAGCCGTTTTTGGCGGCGGCGCCGATACTTATGCCGGCGGCGATGACACCTGTGTTTTCGGTAATGGTTTTATTTCTCCCAAGGCCATCGTGGCAGTGTGCTTTGCGGGAAAAGTGAAAATCCATGTGTACCAGAACCTGGGCTGGCAGCCCCTGGGCAAAGCCATGACCATTACCGCCACCGACGGGGACAAGGTGATTCAGGAGCTGGACGGAAAGCCCGCTGTCCACGTATATGAAAAGTATTTGAAAATCAAGAAATCCGACTTCGGCGGGCAGCAGCTCATGTCCTTTCCCCTCCTTATTCTGCGGAATGGCCGCATGCTGGCCCGCCTTCCCGCGGCCTGCCGGGAAGACGGCAGCCTTATGATGACGGCCAACTGCTTTGCAGGAGAAGAAGCGCGGCTGGCCTACGGCGATCCCAATGAGATCATTGAACGCTGCCAGGCAAATACAAAGGAAATCCATCAGTTTTCGCCGGAAGGAATCACCATTTTCTCCTGCATTACCAGGCGCCTTTTTCTTAAAGAAGATACGAACCAGGTGCTGGCCCCTTATGGTGAAATCGCATCGGTCTGCGGCGGATACTCCCACGGGGAAATCAGCCGGCTCCATGGAAAGACGGAGGCCCTCAACATGACCCTGGTGGCGGCGGTGTTCCGCGAAAGGGAAGGAAATGGAGACAGCGGCAGGGATCCGTCGTCCATCGTTTTCCAGAGCGGCTCCATGACCACCATCCAGCGGCTGGCCTCCTTCATCACCGTTTCCACGGCGGAACTGGAAAAAACCAATGCCCTTCTGGCGGAGGCCAACCGGAAGCTCTCCTACGTGGCTGCCCACGACGGCCTCACCGGCCTTCTGAACCGGGAAAGCATAGAGTCCGTCCTGCACCGCCTGGTACGGGAAAGAAGGAAAGACAGAATCGATTTTTCCGCCATTATGATAGATCTGGATAATTTTAAATCCATCAATGATATTCACGGCCACAGCGAAGGGGACCGGGTGTTAAAGGAAGTGTCCTCCATTTTTATGGATGAAATCAAACCTCCCCAAAAGGCAGGCCGCTGGGGCGGCGACGAATTCGTCATCCTCCTTCCGGATACAGGGGAAGACAAGGACTTCGCCCTGGCGGAAAGGCTGAAAAAAGAATTCCAAAGGCTGGTAAAATGTGGAGGAAAATCGGTCTCCGCCAGCTTTGGCGTCACCTCGTCCAAAGAGGGAGAAACCTTCGACTCCTTCTACAGAAAAATGGACACCGCCCTTTATCATGCCAAGTTTAAAGGGAAAAACAGAATTTTCATCATATAAAAAAGAGCCGTCATCTCCGAGATGACGGCTTTTTGCGTGGGCGTTTTTTGGTCTGGGATGGTTTAGTGGGGTGGTTAGAGTCACTAACGGCATGTACAAAGATTCTTCGCCCGGGGTCAGAATGACGACCCCGGCGGGAGAATGGCTGCACTGCAGCCATCCCCCCTCCACCGCTCACGCGGTCCCCCTCCCCCATAGATG
>OGLM01001130.1_pt1 | contig 29025 bp, 23 predicted proteins | sample 1572531 | NCBI WGS metagenome assembly OGLM01 (sample SAMEA2581909, study PRJEB24529) | metagenome | biome: Human gut stool | place: China | collected 2011 | reverse complement strand
CCGGCGGACGTGGCTCGCGCTTGTACGCGCTGACACAGAAAACGGCAAAACCTGCAGTGGGGTTCGGCGGCAAATACCGCATCGTGGACTTCCCGCTGTCCAACTGCGTCAACTCCAACATTGATACCGTTGGCATCGCGACCCAGTATCAGCCCCAGAAGTTGAACGAGTACATCGGCAACGGCCAGCCCTGGGACCTTGACCGCCTGCACGGCGGTGTGCACACCCTGCCGCCGTATGAGCAGGCAAAGGGCACCGACTGGTACAAGGGCACCGCAAACGCCATCTACCAGAACATCAGCTTCATCGACAATTATGACCCGGAGTATGTCATCATCCTGTCCGGTGACCAGATCTGCAAGCAGGACTATGCAGACTTCCTCCGCTTCCACAAGGAGAAGGGCGCAGAGTTCTCGGTCGCCGTCATGGAAGTCGATTGGAAGGAAGCTTCCCGCTTCGGCCTGATGGTCGCAGACGAGAACGACAAGATCACCGAGTTCCAGGAGAAGCCCCCGGTCCCGAAGTCCAACCTGGCTTCCATGGGCATCTACATCTTCAACTGGGACGTCCTGAAGAAGTATCTGGAAGAGGACGAGGCAGACCCCAACTCCAAGAACGACTTCGGCATGAACATCATCCCGGCCCTGCTGCGTGACGGCCGCAGGATGTATGCGTACCGCTTTGCAGGCTACTGGCGCGACGTCGGCACCATCGACAGCTTGTGGGAGGCCAATATGGAGGTCCTCGACCCGGAGCACTCCGGCATCGACATCTTCGATAAGACCTGGAAGATCTACAGCCGCAACCCCGTTCTGCCGGCCCAGAAGATCGGCCCCCGCGCCGTCGTGCAGGACTCCCTCATCACGGAGGGCTGCAAGATCTACGGCAATGTCCGGCACTCGGTCCTGAGCGCAGGCGTCGTCGTGGAAGAGGGCGCTACCGTGGAAGATGCTGTTCTGATGGACGGCGTCGTGGTCAAGGCGGGCGCTGTGGTCAAGCGCTGCATCCTCGCTGAGGATGTCGTCGTGGGTGCCGGTGCAAAGATCGGCGGCGACGGCGCCATCGCACATGTGGGCACCGGCCTGACCGTCGGTGCAGGCGCGACCGTCAAAGAGGGCGCCAAAGTATTTGATTCCGTCAAGGAGGGCGAGGAAGTATGCTGAGCCAGAACAACAATGCGTTGGGTATCATTTTCCCCAACAGCTATGACACCACCGTGCCTGAACTCGTGACCGAGCGCGCGATGGCATCCATCCCGTTTGCAGGCCGTTACCGCATGGTGGACTTCGTGCTGTCCAGCATGGCGAACTGCGGCATTTCCAACGTGTCCATCGTCGTGCGCAAGAACTACCACTCTCTGATGGACCATCTGGGCACCGGCCGTGAGTGGGATATGGCCCGCCGCCACGGCGGCCTGAACATCGTGCCTCCCTTTGCAGAAAAGGGTGTGCGCATCTATTCCGGCCGTGTTGAGGCTCTGGGTTCCATCCTGAACTTCCTGGAGAACCAGAAGGAGCGCTATGTCGTCATGAGCGATGCCAACATTGCCATCAACTACGACTTCAACGCACTGCTGGCCGCTCATCAGGCCAGCGGTGCCGATGTGACCATCGCATACCAGAAGACCGAGATCCCCGAAGGCCGCAAGAACGACAACTACACCCTGACCGTTGATGCCGACGGCCGCGTGACCGAGCTGCTGTTCAACGATTACCGCTCCGGCATCCAGAATCTGGACCTGAACATCTACGTTCTGGAGCGCGAGACCCTGATCAAGCTGGTCAAGGACGCCACCGCCCGCGGCCTGATCTACTTTGAGCGCGACATCCTGGCACACAATGTCAACATCCTGAACATCCGCGCTGTGGAGTACACCGGCTATGTGGCCCACATCTGCGATATGAAGAGCTACTTCGACGAGAACCTGAAGCTCATCGACGAGAAGAACCTGAACGCTCTGTTCCCCAAGGAGAGCCCCATCTACACCAAGATCCGCGATGACAACCCCGTCCGCTACGTCAACGGTTCCTGCGTGGAGAACTCTCTGCTGGCCGACGGCTGCGTCATTGAGGGCACGGTCGAGAACTGTGTGCTCTTCCGCGGCGTCAAGGTCAAGAAGGGTGCGGTCGTCAAGAACTGCGTCCTGATGCAGGACACCATCGTGGAAGCCGATGCGCAGCTGGAGTGCGTCGTCACCGACAAGAACGTCCGCGTGACCGCTGGCAAGAAGCTGTCCGGCACCGAGAGCTTCCCTGTTTACGTGCAGAAGAACCACATGGTCTGATGCGCTTCCTTTGATTTTTTCACAGGGGCGGCTCCCTCCCCGGTAGCCCCTCTCGGAAAGAGGGGCGGGGGCAGCTTTGCCCCCGCCCACTCTTTGTTTCAACCGCTTTTCTGAAAGGAGCGATCTTATGAAAATCCTCTATGCTGCTTCGGAAGCAACTCCCTTTGCGAAATCCGGCGGTCTGGCTGATGTTGCAGGCTCTCTGCCCAAGGCTCTGGTCAAGGACGGCGTGGACGCCCGCGTCATCATGCCGCTGTACGGCGACCTGAAGATGCGTGACCGGCTGGAATACGTCACCAACTACTCGGTGCCGGTGGGCTGGCGCAGCCAGTACTGCGGCCTGTTCAAGGCCGAAGTGAACGGCGTGACCTACTACTTCCTGGACAACGAGTATTACTTCAAGCGCCGCGGCCTGTACGGCTTCTACGATGACGGCGAGCGCTTCGCCTTCTTCTCCCGCGCTGTGCTGGAGACCCTGTTCTACATCGACTTCACCCCCGATATCATCAACTGCAACGACTGGCAGACCGCACTGGTTCCCGTTTACCTGAACCTGTACTACCGCCATCTGGATAAGTTCAACCGGATCAAGACCATCTTCACCATCCACAACATCGCATATCAGGGCAAGTACGGCACCGATATCCTGGAGGATACCTGCGGCATTGGCCACCGTGACCAGCACATCGTGGAGTACGATGGCTGCGCCAACTTTATGAAGGGTGCCTTTGAGACGGCAGATAAGATCACCACCGTCAGCCCCACCTACGCACAGGAGATCCTGGACCCCTGGTTCAGCTACGGTCTGGATGCCCTGCTGCGGGAAAAGCAGTATAAGCTCTGCGGTATCCTGAACGGCATCGAAAAGTACAACCGCAATAACCGCGTTAAAATGGACAGAAAAGGCCGCGACAAGCAGTTTCTCGCCTTTGACAAGAAGCTCGATCCTGCGGACTTCCTGCGGAGCTACACCGCGCACAGCGTAGAGCAGCGCTCCTACACCGACGAGCAGATAGACGAAGTCCTGCACAGCCTCGGCAAGCACACCGACACCGAGATGAACTACAACTGCCATGCATGCGGATTCCGAACCTGCCGCGAACTGGCGAAGGCTATCCTGGACGGCATCAGCCTGCCAAGCTCCTGCTCGCAGTACACGCTTCATGAAGCGGACCGCCGCCGAGAGCAGATCGCCCAGACCAACGACAGCATAAGCGCTATAACCACGCAGCTCAGCGAGGTCGTTTCAAGGCTGACAGACAGCATTTCCGGAGTTACCTCGGCTACGTCCGGCATTACCGAACTGAACGGTCAGAACAGCCAGCAGGCGGCTGCCCTCGGCGATGTTGTCAAGGAACTCCACACACTCACCGACAACATCGCTGAATCAATGGCGGCAATCGACGAAAGCGTTACCGGCTTCTCAAAAATGACCCGCAATATCAGCGATATCGCCCGCCAGATAAATATACTCGCCATCAACGCAAGCATTGAAGCCGCACGCGCCGGCGAGTACGGAAAGGGATTCTCGGTCGTCGCGGAGGAAGTGCGTTCCCTCGCGGAGCATTCCCAGACCGCAGTTACCGAAGCGGAAACCTCCAACAAACTGGTGTTCAGCAATATCAGCGACGTAAACGGCATAGTAACCACCATTAACGACAGAATGTCCGATATCCTGACGATGATGAACAGCATGCAGAGCAACATCGCCGCTACCCTTGAAAAGGGCAGCACCATAAGCACGGAGATGTCCGGCGTATCCGAAATAGCCTCCACCGTAGACAATCTTGTAAATCAGGCTGAGGACGTTCTCCACACCGCCGACTGACAGGAGGATAAATGTCAAATCCCACCGATCTGAGGATCATAAAGACCCGCCAAGCCATACGCATCGCGCTGATATCCCTGTTATCCGAAAAGGAGCTTTCCGACATCACGATATCGGAGCTATCCGCCCGGGCGCAGGTCAACCGCAAGACGTTCTACCGGCACTACCGCTCGATTTCCGACGTTGTAACCGAATTCGAAAACGAGCTGCTGTCGGATTTCTCAGATATACTGAAAACCAGCAACACGAGCATATTCAACATCGGCTCGGTGCTTGGAGAGATAAGCGCGCTGATAAGCAGCAATCAGGAATATTTCGTGAAGCTGCTGAAGCTCAACCCGGAGCTTTTCAGCACCGGGCGCGTCAAGGCTATGCTCCGGCGCGCTATCGAAATAGCCCTGCGCGACGTATGCGTCGTGAACGACGAGCAGACCCTGCACGCGCTGTCGGAATTCACGGTAAGCGGCGTTCTGTCGCTGTATTCGGGGTGGTTTGACAGCGGCTGCACCGGCTCGCTGGACGTTATAACCGACATTGCACGGAGAATGACCACCGACGGGCTGCGCGGGTTCGTTCCTGCGGAAAAGCTGCATGAAATACTCAAATAAAGGAGCTGAACAGGTGCGTTTCGCAGTTTTATCCGATATCCACTCGAATTACGCCGCTCTGAGGGCGGTCATAGCCGACGCTGAGTCCAGACAGCCGGATTACTGGCTGTTTCTCGGGGATTACGTCACCGACTGCCCCTACCCGCACCGCACGGTGGAGTTCCTGCGGGATTTCTCGCAAACTCACTCCTGTCTTATGATACGCGGCAACCGCGAGGATTACATGATAAATCAGCGGAAAGCCCCGCAGGCGTGGGAATACGGCTCAAAATGCGGAGCGCTCCGTTACTGCTACGAGGATCTCACCGGCGGAGACCTCGACTGGCTGGCTTCGCAGCCGTTCACGCTGCGCCCGGAACTTCCCGGCTGCGAGCCGTTCATAATGTGCCACGGTTCCCCGGACAGCATAAACTACCTGTTCCACACCAATACCCGGGAAGCGGAGATCATGATCTCCAGGCTCGGGGAGTACGGCTGCCGTCTGATGCTGTGCGGCCATTCGCATATTCCGTTTATTTTTAAGCGGGAGGGGAGAATGCTGGTCAATCCCGGCGCGCTGGGAATGCCGGTAAACGAACAGACCAAAGCACAGTATGCGTTCCTGACCTACAACGGCGAATGGAATCCGGAAATTATTTCGGTGGATTACGACATCGAGCGCACCGCCGAGGAATTCAGCTCCTCCGGGCTGCTGGAAAAAAGCGCAGTATGGGGCAGGGGGCTTCTCGGAACCATTCGAACCGGAATAAACTACACCGTGCTCGCCGTGCGGCTGGTGGAAAAGTACTCGCAGGAGACCGGGCTTCCGGTAACCGACGAGTCCCTGTGGGAACGCGCCGCCAAAGAGCTTCAAATACCGTAGGTCACCTCTAAAAACCTTGTTTGAGTGAAAATGTGTATAGCACACCGCCTGCTTCTTCAAACCTCCTCGTAAGGCATACAGCCTTACTTCGTCGGCTTTCATCGCATTCGGCGCACTCTACCCATTTTCCCTTTTCAAACCGGTTTTTAGAGGTTCCCCGTAATAAAACAAACAGGGCGGATACTCTCCGCCCTGTAATTTTATTCAGTTATGCGGTCAATCAGCCATGATGGTGCAGAGCTTGTTCGTGAACTCTACCGGATCCTCGATCGGCATACCCTCGATGAGCAGCGCCTGAGAATACAGGATATCCGCGTACTCGGCAACGGTATCCTTCTTGTCCTCGGCGTAGAGCTTCTTGAGCTTCTCGAATATCGGGTGGGAAGCGTTGATCTCCAGTATCTTCGCAGCCTTTGCGGTGTGAGCCTGCTCGTCCGGCATTGCGGAGAGCACCTTCTCCATCTCAACCGACAGAGCGCCCTCGCTGGTAACGCATACCGGGTGGGTCTTTAAGCGCTGGGACAGCTTTACCGCCTTTACCTTGCCGCCGAGCTTCTCGGTCATGAAGTCGAACAGAGCCTTATTATCCTCCTCCGCCTTCTTGATTTCTTCCTTCTCAGCCTCGGTCTCAAGACCCAGGTCGTCGGCGGATACAGACTTGAACTCCTTGCCGTTGTAGTCGTGCATCATCTGCATGGTGAATTCGTCTACATGATCGGTGAAGTAGAGTATCTCGTAACCCTTGTCGCGAACCATCTCGGTCTGCGGGAGCGCCTCGATACGTGCAATGCTGCTGCCGCTTGCAAAGTAGATGTACTTCTGATCTTCCTTCATTCTGGAGACGTACTCCTCCAGGGTGGTGTACTCCTTGCTGAAGCTGCTCTTGAACATCAGCAGGTCCTGAAGGTTCTCCTTGTTCGCGCCGAAACTCTCGTAAATGCCGTATTTGAGCTGTGTTCCAAATGCGTCGAAAAATTTGCCGTACTTCTCGCGGTCGTTCTTCTGGAGCTTTTTCAGCTCGTTTCTGATGGACTTCTCAAGGCTCTTGGCGATGAGCTTTAACTGGCGGTCATGCTGGAGCATTTCACGGGAGATGTTGAGCGACAAATCCTCGCTGTCAACAAGACCCTTTACAAAGCTGAAATAGTCGGGGAGCAGATCGGGGCATTTATCCATTATAAGAACACCGTTCGAATAAAGCTGTAAGCCCTTTTCATAGTCCTTTGAATAGTAGTCGAAGGGAGCTTTTGACGGAATGTACATCAGTGCGTTATATGTTGCTGTACCCTCTGCCTTTGTGTGGATATGTGCGATAGGATCGTCATAGTCGAAGAACTTTTCCTTGTAGAACTGATTATAATCCTCGTCTTTAAGCTCAGACTTGCTCTTGTTCCAGATAGGCACCATACTGTTGAGAGTTTCTATCTCGGTGTGTGTTTCATACTCGTTCTCAGTGCCTTCCTTGAGGTGCTGATGACTTACTTCCATCCTGATAGGATAACGGATATAGTCGGAATACTTCTTTACTATCATACGGAGCTTGTAGTCCTGAAGATACTCGTCGTACTCCTCTTCTTCGGTATTTTCCTTTATCTTAAGGGTTATCTTTGTGCCGACATCTTCCTTGTCACAGTCTGTGATAGTATAACCGTCTACACCCTGCGAATACCACTTGTATGCCTGCTCACTGCCGTAAGCCTTAGACTCGACAGTAACCTCAGACGCTACCATAAAAGCAGAGTAGAAGCCTACACCGAACTGACCGATAACGTTTATGTCATCCTTTTCTGTATCGGTATTGTCGTTCTTGAATTTGAATGAACCGCTGTTTGCGATAACACCGAGATTATTTTCAAGCTCGTCCTTTGTCATACCGATACCGTTATCGGTAATTGTTATAAGACGGTTGTCCTTGTCAACCGCAAGGTCTATGCCGAGGTCTTTTCTCTCTATGCCGAGATTCTCCGTCAATGACTTGAAATACAGCTTGTCAAGCGCATCGCTTGCATTTGAAATAAGCTCACGCAGAAATATCTCCTTATGAGTGTAGATCGAATTGATCATCATATCAAGCAAACGCTTTGATTCTGCCTTGAATGCCTTTTTTGCCATAAAAATCATTTCCTTTCTATGCCTGCGCCTTATCTTAGCGGCGATAATACTGAATTTACACCGATCACAATCGGTTTAGCACTCTATCACTCTGAGTGCTAAAATATATTATAACACTATTTTTATATTTGTCAAGAGGTGTTTTAAAAATGTTTGTATTTAAAACAAATCCGTGATTTCAAGCGGAAATTTTAACATCGGCTATTGACAATTGTTCATTTTTAAACTATAATAATATTGTTCAAATTTGAACAATATTATCTTTCGACAGAAAGGACGGGAATATGACTACAAGCAGCTTCTGGAATTTCATCTCTGCCGCAGAGGACGAATACAGCGTGTACAGAAAGCGCATCATGGCAAAGTTTTCTCTCTCAGCCGCAGAAACGGATATAATTATGTTCCTTGCGAACAACCCCGGCTATGACACGGCGGCGGATATTTCAAAGGTCCGCCGTATACTGAAATCGCAGGTTTCGGTTTCTGTAAAATCACTGTGCGAAAAGGGCTTGCTGACAGGTACTTATAAGGACGGAAACAAAAAAAGCGTGCATCTTTCACTGACGACAAAGGCAAAACCTGTTGTCACATACGGCAAAAAGGAACAAAGCGATTTTGCGGCTGTTCTGTTTGACGGATTTACCGATGAAGAAATCGCCGCATTTGAAAGATACCATATTAAAATACTGGACAATATAAACAGAAAAAGGAGCGACAAATAATGCAATATCTTATAACGACCGCCGTTTGTCTGCTTGCAGGTCTCGGCGCAGGTCTTGGAACAGGGTTTGCCGGTATGAGTGCGGCGGCAGTAATCACACCTATGCTTGTTACATTTCTCGGTATAGAGCCGTATACCGCTGTCGGAATCGCCCTTGCCTCAGATGTTCTGGCAAGTGCCGTATCGGCTTACACATACGGAAAGAACAAAAACCTTGATATTAAAAACGGGCTTGTGATGATGATAACAGTGCTTATTTTCACGGTTGTCGGCAGTTTCGTTTCAAGCCTTGTGCCGTCGGTTACAATGGGCAATTTCTCAGTATTCATGACGCTTTTGCTCGGCATTAAATTCATAGTAAGACCTGTAATGACCACAAAAGCCGATATGAGCGCAAGATCCGCAAAATCGGTATTGATAAAGTCAATCATCTGCGGTATTATGGTCGGCTTCATCTGCGGATTCATCGGTGCTGGCGGCGGTATGATGATGCTCCTCCTGCTCACAAGCGTTATGGGCTATGAGCTTAAGACCGCTGTAGGCACAAGCGTATTTATTATGACATTCACTGCGCTTACAGGCTCTGTTTCGCACTTTGCGATAGGCGGACTTCCGGATATGCTCCCGTTCATCCTCTGCATAATCTTCACGCTTATCTTTGCAAGAATAGCCGCAAAGATAGCGAATAAGGCAAGTCCCGAAACGCTTAACCGTGTGACCGGCATTATCCTTGTAATACTGGGAATTGTAGTTCTCGGCTTTTCACTGATTAAATAAATCCGGCAAATAAATATAACTAAAGCCACGATGATAAAAAATCGTGGCTTTGATATTACTGTACCTCTACCTCAGGCATTTCTTTCGTTTCATCCTTCTGTAAAGCTTTCTTCTCTCTGAATATAAGCGAGAAAACAGCTCTTACAACAGGACCCGCAAAAAAGAGTTGCCAGCACAGAGCCATAGGAAAATTGGTTATCGTTGTCTGAATCCACACCGCAATAACTTCGCTTCCCGCATTTTTGAACAGAAGAGTTGCGGCAAGGCTCATAAGCGGACACATAAAGATAACTAAAATAACCGAGATACCGAGAACTACGAAAAACGGATTATCACGTTCAGGATTAATTATTTTAAAAGTCTTGTACTTTGCTATCCTGCCGACTAAAAAAATATCAAGCACGAAAGCAATAGGTCCCATTATCACAAGCTCCTTGAAAGCAAGTAAAAAGACCTCGTTTGTCATGCCGCCGATATTAAGTGCTATATTATAGCATATCATGGCGTACACCATAACGAACACCATCATAACGGTAAACACGATTTCCTGAAATAAGTTTTTTGGCATAAAAAATTCCTCCTGATAATAACAATTTGCACTTTATTGTGTTGTTCGTTATCATCCGGGGGATGTGCGTTTCCAATTAAACCAATATTCTTTTTACGTTATAGATTTTAACATATTCCGCACCCATAGTCAATTGTGAAGTGAAACGAAAAAAGCACCGCTTTGGCGGTGCCTTTTTGTATACATATCACTTTTCCTTTTTACACTTTTTCGCTTCTGAATCTTCCGACAACATTTGCATTCTTGTCAATGTTTACCTCGAATCTCAGCGTACACGGCGAATAGTGAACATTTTCGCCCTCCGCAATAACCTCATAGAAGAATGCCAGAGCGCCTCCGTCCTCCATACGTCTTACTGCGCACTTGCAGAAGCCTTCGGCGATTGCCCTCTTTACATAAGGTATATCACGGTCGTATGTACAGAAATTGTCCTCCGTAACGGGAATATTAACATCCCCGTCAGAACAGCTGTTTTCTCTCAGCATAGTTTCAAGCGGTGATACTTTCTTACGGCTGAATTCCGCAAACGGTGCTTTCTTGGCAATTTCGCCCTTTCTTGCAGGGTGTCCGTTTATTTTCCAGCACGGACGTGTAACAACGACCGTTTCTCCTATATGGAAATCATTGTTGAGATGCTCGCTCTGCGCCGAATAGAAATCAAGCGTATCCTTGTCTATCACAACCTCTTTTGCCTTATCACGCACTATTCCGACAAGCTCAAGCATAGAGAGCAGCTCGCCTGCCTTTTCCATGCACTTTTCATCGCTCCATATCTCATAATTGCGGAAGTTGTTTCTCCAGTACGTCTTTATCGGCAAATCGCCTATAAGCGCCTGTATCCTCATTTCCCAGTCGAACAGTATACCGCTCTTACTGCGTATCTTGTTCTCCTTGATGGCATTGAGCGGTTCAAGCAGCTGTGCAAACGATGCGATATTATCCGCAATATCCTGCGCTATGTACTTTCTTGTATCGCTGGTCTTCTTTTTCTCGTTTTCTTCCTCAATCTTTTCATCGCTGTACTTGTCGAAATCGTCCTGTCCGCCGTCAGCCGTATCGAACAGTGAAAATACCTCTGATGGATCGTTAAATGTTTTCTTTACCTCAGGCTCATCATCCATAAGCAGATTTCCGAACAGATCCTCTACCTCGGCAACATTCTCATCGTGCTTTTCTTCGGTAAGCTGTACAGGCGTATATGCTTCGTCCGGCAAATCGAAGAAGTCCATAGTTCTCGGCTTTTCGTCAGCGTCAATCGGCTCGTCCGGAGTTTCGGACAGCTCATCGGATAATGTACTTTCCTCAAAAATACCGCTTGTCTGTTCAAGATCGTCGTCCGAAATATCTTCGATGCTTCCGGTGCTTCCGGCGCTTCCGGTGCTGTCAGCGGTTTCGGATATTCCTATAAAGTCGCCGAATTCTTTCAATGCATCCTCTACAGACTCGGCTGTACGAACAGAAGAAACAGGCTCGCTTGCGGTTTCCTCTGCCATTATAGCGTGGAACTGTTCTTCAAGCGACTTTTCTTCGCTGTCGGCGGTTTCTTCCTGCTCGGCTATTTCTTCAAGAGCCTTTACTGCGTCCTCGACAGGCTCGCTTATGGGTTCTTCGGTAGCGATGTCATTTTGTTCATCGTCAATTTTGCTGTCGGCGGTTTCTTCCTGCTCGGCTATTTCTTCAAAAGCCTTTACTGCGTCCTCGACAGGCTCGCTTGCGGCTTCTTCGGTAGCAGTGTCATTTTGTTCGCTGTCGATTTCAGTTTCGCTGTCGGCAGTTTCTTCCTGCTCGGCGATTTCTTCGAAAGCCTTTACCGCATCCTCGACAGGCTCGCTTGCGGCTTCTTCGGTAGCAGTATCATTTTGTTCGCTGTCGGCAGTTTCTTCCTGCTGTGCGATTTCCTCAAAAGCCTTTACTGCGTCCTCGACAGGCTCGCTTACGGCTTCTTCGGTGGCAGTGTCATTTTGTTTGCTTTCGGTTTCGCTGTCGGCAGTTTCTGCCTGCTCGGCTATTTCTTCAAAAGCCTTTACCGCATCCTCGACAGGCTCGCTTGCGGCTTCTTCGGTAGCGGTGTCATTTTGTTCGCTGTCAATTTCAGCTTCGCTGTCGGCGGTTTCTTCCTGCTCGGCGATTTCTTCAAGAGCCTTTACTGCATCCTCGACAGGCTCGCTTACGGATTCTTCGGTGGCGGTGTCATTTTGTTCGCTGTCAATTTCGCTGTCGGCGGTTTCTTCCTGCTCGGCGATTTCTTCAAATGCCTTTACTGCATCCTCGACAGGCTCGCTTACAGCTTCTTCGGTAGCGGTGTCATTTTGTTCGCTGTCAATTTCAGTTTCAATGTCGGCAGTTTCTTCCTGCTCGGCTATTTCTTCAAATGCCTTTACAGCGTCCTCGACAGGCTCGCTTACAGGTCCTTCGGTAGCAGTGTCATTTTGTTCATCGTCAATTTCGCTGTCGGCGGTTTCTTCCTGCTCGGCGATTTCTTCGAAAGCCTTTACTGCGTCCTCAACAGGCTCGCTTGCATATAAATCGAAAATGCTCTCATCAACAGGCAGTCTTACGTCTTCAATTTCTTCATTATCCTGTATAACAGACGGCATTTCCGCAAGCTCCTGAACCGCATTAGCTATCGGAGCGGATGTCATTATCCCATTTTCAAGCAGCATCTGCTTCGGCATTCCGGCTTGCTCGTCAAAATTTTCCTCAACTGCCGTTGCCGTTACTGCGGGTAAGGCTTCTTCCGCTGTATCCTCAGCTTTTTTGCCGCTTTCGCCTACATCCTCGCCGTCATTACCGACGGACGATTCAAGCCTGTTGAAATGGTCGAATACACGCTCAAAGCTGACACCGGTATCGTCGTCATCTTCACTCTGAGTAAATGTAAAATTGACAGGCACTATCTCAGGCTCGGTTTCGGTTTCGCCGCTATCCCTTTCGGACATAGGCTTATACCGGCGTACAGCCTCATCAATACGGCTGTTTATCGCATCGGTCTGTTCTTCCTCGCTTATAGGCTTTCTGATTATCTCCTTATGAGTTACCCCGCCGTTTTTCCATACGGTCAGGCTTTTCTTTCTGAGCGGAGTCTGTGTTTCCTCCAGCTTTTTCTTGGCGTATACAGCCGCACCTACGGCAGCCGCCGCACCTACAGCGGCAACAATCGCCTTACTTATCTTCATATATTATCAACCTCCCGGCTAACGCCGAAATATTATTCAACACTCTTGAGTGCCTCGACCATATTGACCTTCATAAGCCGTCTGTGCATAAACAGCATTACTATCACGGCGAAGCATATCGTTATAAGACCCGAGAATACAAAGCTCATCGGATGCACCGTTCTGCCGAACATAACCATATCAATTTCAGCCGTCTTTACAACAAAGTCAACAAGGAATCTTCCGAATATCATACCTGCCACTGTTCCTATAAGGGTAAGTATCACCGTTTCCCTGAACACATACATTGATACTTCCTTATCATAGAAGCCAAGCACCTTGAGCGATGCGATCTCCCTTATACGCTCGTTTATATTGATGTTCGTAAGATTATAAAGCACGATGAACGCAAGCGCACCTGCACTCACTATAAGAACCACTATTACAAAAAGCAGTGATTTGAGCATAGAACTGAATGTTCCTGCAACGCTTGTCTTGAAGCTCACTCCCATAACTCCGTCTATCTTCATAAGCTCCTGTGCAAGCTCGTCCCTGTCACTTTCGGTCATATCGTCGCCGTCCTCAGAGTTGAAGAAGAAGCAGTTATACGGCAGTCCTTCCTCGCCGCTAAGCTCCTTGTACAGCTTTTCCGTTATATACACATAGTGATGGGCGTAGTTTTCGCATATCTCGGTTACCGTAGCAGTAACTCGCTTCGTTTCCGACAAAGCTATCGTTACCGTATCGCCTTTCTTTATACCGCCGAGCAAAGATGCCAGCTTCTCGTTTATTATAACGCCGTCGTCGGTTACCGTGTACTGCTCGCCTGTCCGTCTGTCCTTTACCGTCACAAACTGTGCGATGGTTTCGTTGTCCGCTCCGCCGAATATATACGCTTCTGTGCTTTTCTTGCCGTTATATACCGTTATCTGCTTTTGATATATCCTGTTGCCCTCGCAGTCATAACGCTCAAGCATCTTTCCTATCTTAGCTGTCTGTTCGTCGGTCGCTGTATTGTCATAAGCGGTAATACCGGTATAATTGCTTATCTCGCCGAACTGCTTTTGCAGAATATCATTTACGCTGTCATACACTCCGAATCCCGTCAGCACAAGCGCTGTACAGCCTGCAATGCCCACTATCGTCATAAGCATTCTTCTCTTATAGCGGAATATATTACGCATCGTTACCTTATAGCTGAACGAAAGCCTGTTCCATATAAAGCCTATGCGTTCAAGCAGTATCTTCTTACCGCTCTTTGGTGTTTTCGGCCGCATAAGTGCCGCAGGGCAGTCGTGAAGTATGCCGCCGCACGAGAAATAGACCGTGACCGCAGTAAGCAGTACAGATACCCCTGTGGTACATATCATAAGTATATAGTCATACGGCAGAAGAATATCGGGGATAACGTACATCATTCCGTATGCGGTAATAATGATTGCCGGGAATATCTTCATTCCCACAAGCATACCCGATACAGCGCCTACCGTTGCCGCTGTCAGTGCATAAAGCAGATATTTGAATATAATAGCACCGTTTTTATAGCCGAGCGCCTTGAGCGTTCCTATCTGAGTACGCTGTTCCTCTACCATTCGTGTCATCGTGGTAAGACATACAAGTGCCGCCACCATTACAAAGAACAGGGGGAACACCATAGCTATATTGCCTATTCTTTCGGCATTCTGACCGTATTCACTGTATCCCGGATTATCATCACGGGTAAACAGATACCACTCAGGTCTGCTCGTCTTTTCGAGCTTCTCCCTGCCGTCGTCTATCTTCTTCTGAGCATCGGCAAACTGCTTGTCCGCATCGGTTTTCGCTGTTTCAAGAGCCGTCTTGCCCTCGTTATACTCCTTCATGCCCTTTTCATAATCGGCATAATTCTTGTCATACTCCGCTTTACCGCTGTCATACTTTGCCTTGCCCGAAACATACTGTGCGTATCCTGCGTCATACTGAGCCTTTCCTGCGTCATACTGTGCCTTTGCGCTTTCGTACTGTGCAAGTCCGCTTGTGTACTGAGAATATCCGTCCTCGTACTGCTTTTTTCCGTCCTCATATTTGGCATAACCGATTTCGTACTGCAGCTTTCCGTCATTATATTGCTTAAGCCCGTCATTATACTGCTCAAGTCCGCTTTCATACTGTTTCTTCTGCTTGTCAAGCTCCGCCTGCGAGCTGTCGAGCAGTTTTATGCCGGCATTATACGCCTCTTTGGTGATATTACCCTTCTTGTAGGAATCCTCCAGCGTATCACGGCTCGTATTTATCATTGCCTGCTGACTTGTTATCTTTGCGTTTGCATCGTCAAGCTGAGCCTTGCTCGACTTCAACTGTGAGTCTGCGTTTTCAAGCTGTATTTTAGCCGTAACAAGCTGTATATAGCTTTCGTCAAGCGTTTTCTTTCCGGCTTCAAGCTGCAGCTTCGTTTCGTCCAGTTTTTTCTTTGTACTGTCAAGCACCTCTTTTGTCGCCGTCAGAGTAGCCCCGTTTGTGTCAAGCTCCTTTTTTGCCTCATCAAGCTGTTTTTTCGATTCATCAAGCGTTTTCTTGCCGCTTTCAAGCTGAGGCTTTGCTTCGTCAAGCTGTTTTTTTGCGTCAGACAGCTTCTTTTCGTTTTTCTCTATTTCTGCGTATGCTTCGTTCTTCTTTTTATCAAGCTCCTTCTGCCCGTCGTCAAGTTCCTTCTTTGCATCGCCTGCTATTTCGTCAAAACGCTCTTCTTCTCTTACATCCGCTATTTTCTGTATCTTCTTTTCAAGAGCGTCACGGGCGTCCTCATATTCATCGCTGTAACAGCTGTACTGCCTTAGTTCATCCGAGTTTATCATAACCTGAGTATATACCTCTGTCTTGAAACAGCTTTCCGGTATATAGCATATCATATAGACTGAACCGCTTCCTATAGTCGTGTTTCCACGCTCCACGTCGGATATATACATCGGCGATGCAAATTTTCCGACTATAGTAAATTCCTTGACCGACAAAGTTCCGTCTATATCCGTGTCTTCATCTCCGCACAGTGTCAGCTTGTCCCCGACTTTATAATGAGCAAGCAGTTTACCGCTGTCGATAACGCACTCGTTTTCTTCTTCGGGAAGTCTGCCGTCAACTATCTGTAAAGAGCTGTACGGATTGTTTTCGCCCGTTTTGTCAAGAGAATATACCCTTGCGACCTTCTTTTCGCCCGAATCCGTGTTGACGTATGCGTCCGTGAAATATCCTGGATAAACATCAACATCCGGAAGTCCTTTTTTCAAAGCGTCTATATCGTTATCGTCAAATCCGTATGTAGATACCAGCCTGATATCCGACAGGGAAGTCCTGTCGTAATAATGATCCGACGATACCTTCATCGCAGGAGCGCTCTGCAGAAGTCCCGCAAAAAATCCTGTGCCGATAGCGATTATACCGAATATCGAAAGAAAACGGCTTTTCGTTTTCTTCATCTCGGCAAACGCATTTTTCAGCATTGCATTTTTCATATCCGTTCCCTTTCCACGCTTACCACTCTATTTCTTCAACGGGTGTCGGATGCTCGTTTACGACTATTTCGCTCACCTTACTGCTTTTCATATGTATGACTCTGTCAGCCATAGGGCATATCGCCGTATTATGCGTTACGAGTATTACAGTCATATTTTCACTGCGGCAGGTGTCCTGAAGCAATTTCAGTATCATCTTGCCGGTGTTGTAATCAAGCGCACCCGTAGGCTCGTCGCACAGCAACAGCTTGGGCTTTTTCGCAAGCGCTCTCGCTATAGCCACTCTCTGCTGTTCACCGCCCGAAAGCTGAGCCGGGAAGTTGTTTATTCTGTCGGTAAGTCCGACCTTTTCCAGTATCTCTACAGCAGGGATATAGTCCTCCACCGTCTGAGTAGACAGCTCAATATTCTCCTTTGCCGTAAGGTTCGGGATGAGATTATAGAACTGGAATATAAATCCTATATCGTATCTTCTGTAATCGATAAGCTCTTTTCTGCTGTAACCGCTTATCTTACTTCCGTCTACATAAAAACTGCCCGATGTAGCGGTATCCATACCGCCCAGTATATTAAGCACCGTAGTCTTTCCCGAACCGCTCGGTCCTACGATTATTGCGAATTCGCCCTTTTCAATGTCAAAGCTGACCTTATCGTTTGCGTTGATTATTATATCGCCCATACGGTACTGCTTTGTAATATCGCTCAGCGTAACAAAACTCATTGTAATTCCTTGCAACCTTTCGTCCGTTGTTTCCTGAAATCGTCACTCTATTAAATTATACCATTTTTCACGGTACAATTCAACAGCCGTTCTATATTTATTTATAGTGTATTCCGACATTTTTAACTCCCTATAAATTTCAATGCCGTTAAAATAAAAATTATTCTCATTTTACTTGACAAACGCATTTGCTTATGCTACAATATCAATCGGAAAAATCCCTTATCAAGAGCGGTTTACATTTTCTGCATTAAAACGCAGATCGGGAGTCAGGCTCCGTAAACCCAGCAACCGTTTCGCTTGAGCTTTCTTTGCGAAAAATGGTGCTAATTCCTACGGCACGGCAAGGGCTGTGACCGAAAGATGAGGAGCAGGCAGTCAGCAAGCTCCGAAAGGGGCTTTTTTTAATGCAGTTTTACGCAGGTATATGCGTATGGGATACGGTTTAAAACCGCTATATGAAAGGAAAAATCAATGGCAAAATACTTATTCACTTCCGAAAGCGTAACAGAGGGTCACCCCGACAAGATCTGCGACAGGATCTCAGACGGTGTGCTTGATGCAATATTAGCACAGGACAAGAACGCCCGTGTAGCCTGCGAAACCTGCGCCACAACAGGTATGGTTCTGATTATGGGCGAGATTACGACAACGGCAAACGTTGACATTCCTGCAATAGCAAGAGATGTCATAAAGGAAACAGGCTACGATAACAGCGACTACGGCTTTGACTACAAGACCTGCGCTATCCTCACGACCCTTGACAAGCAGAGCCCCGATATAGCTATGGGCGTTGACAACGCTCTTGAGGGCAGAGATAACAATGAATTTGACACAGGCGCAGGCGATCAGGGTATGATGTTCGGCTATGCGTGTGATGAAACCGAGGAGCTTATGCCCCTTACGATTTCCCTTGCTCACGCACTTTCAAAGAAGCTCACAGCAGTAAGAAAGTCAGGCGAGATACCCTATCTTCTCCCTGACGGAAAGACGCAGGTAACGGTAGAATATAATGAGGACGGCACTCCCTCAAGAATTGACACTGTAGTTGTTTCCTCACAGCACAAGGCTGACGTTACGCAGGAACAGCTCAGAGCCGATATTATCGAAAAGGTTATAAAGACTACCGTTCCCGCTTCACTGCTTGACGAGAACACAAAGATGCTGATAAATCCCACAGGACGCTTTGTAGTAGGCGGTCCTCAGGGCGACAGCGGTCTTACCGGCAGAAAGATAATAGTAGATACATACGGCGGTGTCGGCAGACACGGCGGCGGCGCATTCTCGGGAAAAGATCCCACAAAGGTTGACCGTTCTGCCGCTTACGCCGCAAGACACGTTGCTAAGAACATTGTAGCCGCAGGCATAGCAAAGCGTTGCGAGGTTGAGCTTGCGTATGCTATCGGCGTTGCACAGCCCGTATCTGTCTTTGTTGATACATTCGGCACAGGCATAAAGCCCGACAGCGAAATTTCAGCCGCTGTAAGCAAGGTGTTCGACCTTCGCCCCAGTGCGATAATCAGCTCACTGAATTTAAGAAATACAAAGTACAGACCTCTTGCCGCTTACGGTCACATGGGACGTACAGACCTTGACGTTGCATGGGAAAAGACAGACAAGGTTGACGAGCTTAAATCAGCGCTTGATATAAAGTAATCAGCATATAGCACTAAAGGCGTTACGGAACACCGCAACGGCTTTAATCATAATCCAACGGAGAACAGAAATGACACATATACGCCACTCAACCGAGTCCGATGCTTCACGCATCGCAGAAATAATCGTCACAAATTACAGGGTAAATTTCTACCCGTTTTTCAGAAATGACGCCTTTTACTTCGGTGAACTGAACGTTCTTGACACTGCCAAAGAATATTCCGCAGGCTCAGCCGCACTTAAAAACACATTTGTCTATGACGACGGTGTAATAAAAGGCATTATACGCATTTCGGGCAATGAGGTCGAAAAGCTGTATGTAGAGCCGCTTTTTCAGAATCAGGGCATAGGCGCAGAGCTTCTCGGTTATGCTATCAACAATTTTGCCGTCAATGAGCTGTGGGTGCTTGAATACAACAAGCGTGGAATAGATTTTTATCGCCGCAACGGATTCAGCCTTACCGGCGAAAAAATCACAGAATACGAATTTGTGCCGCTTTTAAAGATGAAAAGAGAATAAGACGACATTATTTCTTAAGGGCAGCATATTGCACAAGATGCTTTTTAATCCTCGATATCCTTCTGATTTTGTATTATTATGTGACGAATTATCCGGTCGGCGAGCAGCTCATCGGCGGCTTTCGTATACGATTTTATGCGAACACGGTGAAATTTTCGTTTTCGGCAACGGGCTTTCCGTCGGGGGTGTCGCTGTACTCTATGCGGTAATCTATACCGTGCTCTCTCAGCATATCAAAAAGCGGAGCGTACATATCGAGAATACGTCCTGCGTTTTTCGCATTCAGCCATATACGGCTGTTTTCTTCGCATTCGGGCGGTGTCGGCAGTGAATCAAGCACCGGCATCATACGCTTTAATATCTTCTGCTCACGGTTTGTGAGAATACGCCTGTGAAATATCATCTTCATAAAGGCGACTATATCGTATTCACGTTCTTTATGTGGTACGAACACACGGATATATCTTGCGTAAGGCTCGCCGTTCACACGGTGGTCATACAGCATATCCGGACGTTTTCTGCGGGTAACCTCAAGGGCGGTTTCTTCCTGCCATTTTGCAACGGCATCGTGTGCGCCTGTCAGCAGAACAGCGGGAACGGCTCTGTCGTGCCATATCTCCGGACGGGTATACTGCGGATGCTCAAGCAGACCGTTATAATGGCTCTCTATGCTGTAGGCATCGCTGTTGGGTAGCACTCCGTCCTGAAGTCTTGCTATCGCATCGGTCAGTATAAGCGCAGGAAGCTCGCCGCCGGTCAGAACGTAATCTCCTACCGAAATCTCCTCCGCATTCAGCTCGTCAAGCACTCTCTGGTCAACACCTTCATAATGTCCGCAAAGTATTATAAGGCTGTCCTCTGCGGCAAGCTCCTTTACAATATTCTGCGTCAGCACTCTGCCCTGCGGCGACATATATATCACACGGGGAGAAGCATCCGACTCCTGCTTTATTGCGGTTATGCAGTCATATATAGGCTGTGCCTGCATAACCATACCCGTGCCGCCGCCGTAAGCCTTGTCATCGACACGGTTATGCTTGTTTCCGGCATAGTCACGGATATTGTGACAATGTATATCTATATGGCCTGCTTTTCTTCCTCTGCCGACTATGCTTTCAGACAGGTACGATTCGCACATATCGGGAAAGAGGGTAGCTATATCAATCCTTATCATAGGTTCTCCGTTTATTCTTCGTCAAACAAGCTGTCAAGCGGTCTTATAACAAGATAGCCGTCATCTATATTCTTTTCGAGCAGAACCTCAGGAATTGCAGGGAACATCAGTTCCTTGCCGTCGGGGGTCTTAAGTTCGTATACATCCGCCGCACCGTGCTGGTATATGTCTGTGACCTTGCCGTAAACCTTGCCCGTATCTGCGTCACGGACTTCAAGGCCGATAAGATCCTGAATGAAGTTTACGCCCTCGGGCAGTTCTACATCGTCACGATCCATATACAGCATTTTGCCGACTATCGTCTTAGCCTCGTCAACATTATCTATACCGCCGAGCTTAAGCACGGCGAGAGTTTTATGGGGACGTGCCTTTTCGACCTCAAGCTCCTGCTTGTCCTTTCCCAAAAACAGCCTGTCAAAGCTGCATATAACATCGGCGCTGTCGCAGTAATACTGTACTCTGACTTCGCCGCCAAGTCCTTGCGTTGCTACTATCTTACCTATCTCAAGAAACTGTTTTCTCATACTGTCCTCACTTGCTCATTATTTCAAGAATGTCTGCGGGCTTACGGGCGATATACTTTGCACCGTTGTCACGAAGCTCCTTTTCGGTGCGAAAGCCCCACAAAACTCCGCAGGAGGTAAAGCCTGCATTTACGGCGGTTTGCATATCTACTCCGCTGTCGCCTATGTACAGCACCTCGCAGGGCTGTACGCCCAGCTTTTCCGCTACATCAAGCGCACCGTCGGGGCAGGGCTTCGCCTTTATTCTGTCGTCAAGTCCTCTTATATAATCGAACACGCCGCCGCCTAAAAAATGCGGAACGACCTGCTGTGCTATATCGTGCGCCTTATTGGTTATGACACCGAGCTTCATACCCTTTTCACGGGCGGAGCGTAAAAGCTCGGGTATGCCGTCATAGGCGGCGGTCTTATCCTCACTGTGAGCGGCATAATACTCCATAAACATAGCGAGCGCCTGCTCCTTATACTCCTGCCTGTCGGGCGGTAAGCACCGCTCAATCAGCTTAGGTATGCCGTTTCCGACAAAATATTTGTATTCGTCTATCGTGTGGGTAGGAAATCCTAATTTGCACAAAATGTGATTTGCGCTGTCACCCAGATCGTCAATCGTATTCAAAAGCGTACCGTCAAGGTCAAAAATAAGTGCTTTATAACTCATAAAATACCTCTTTTCTATGCTGTTTTCTATAATATTATATAGCTTTACCCTGTTTGTGTCAACCGAGCTTACAAATTAAATTGCGGAGATTTGCACAAAAAGTTATTGATAAAGGAGGGGCGTTATGATAGAATTAAGCCATACGGCAGAAAAAACCGTAAAACGCTACTTGCACAAAACAGCACGAAAGGAAAAGAATATGAGCATAAAAATGTACGTAAACGGCAGTGACAGAAAGGGGCATATAAACCCGGAGATCTACGGTCATTTTTCGGAGCATCTGGGCAGATGTATCTATAACGGTATCTATGTCGGGGAGGACAGCAGTATTCCGAATACTAACGGTATCAGAAACGATATTGTCGAGGCTTTCAGAAATATAAGGATGCCCGTCCTGCGCTGGCCGGGCGGATGCTTTGCGGACGAATATCACTGGAAGGACGGCATAGGCGAAAAATCACAGCGCAAGAAGATGATAAATACCCACTGGGGCGGAGTGACGGAGGACAACAGCTTCGGCACGCACGAATTCTTCGATTTCTGCGAGATGGTAGGCTGTGAACCGTATCTGTCGGGCAATCTCGGCTCGGGTACTGGGTGGGAAATGTCAGAGTGGATAGAATATATCACCTCGGACAACGATTCGCCTATGACGCAGTTAAGAAAGAAGAACGGCAGGGAAAAGCCGTGGAAGCTGAAATATCTCGGAGTCGGAAACGAGAGCTGGGGCTGCGGAGGAAATATGTCGCCGGAGCAGTATTCCGCACTTTACAAGCAGTATCAGACGTATTGCAGGAACTACGGGGCAAATCAGCTTTACAAGGTCGCCTGCGGACCGAATGGGGATGATTATAACTGGACGAAGGTTATAACAGAGAATATCACGCCGTGGCATACGAATGCGGTGAGCCTGCACTACTATACTGTGCCTACGGGAAAATGGGAGGATAAGGGCAACGCTACCGGATTTACCGACGAGGAATATTACATAACGCTTGAAAAAACATGGTATATGGAAACTCTTGTAAAGCGTCACTGCGATATTCTTAATGTAAATAATCCCGAAAATAACATAAAACTGGTTGTAGATGAGTGGGGAACGTGGTATAATGTAGAGGAAGGCACTAATCCGGGATTTTTATTCCAGCAGAATACGATGCGTGACGCTATGGTTGCATCGATCAATCTGAACATTTTCAACAGCCACTGTGACAGGATCTCTATGGCGAATCTTGCGCAGGCGGTGAACGTTCTTCAGGCGCTTATCCTTACGGAAGGCGAAAGAATGATACTGACACCTACATATCATGTGTTCGACCTGTACAAGAACCATCAGAACGCAGAGCTGTGCTACAGCAGTATAGCGGACGAAAAGCAGGAGGGATATAATCTTCCCGTTATTTCGCAGAGCGTATCGGTAAACAGCGACAACGAAATGACTTTAACGGTTTCAAACTGCTCGCTTACGGAATGCAGAACAATTGAAGCGGATATATGCGGATTCAGTTTTGACTCTGTAAGGGCAAGGATGCTGAGTGCAGAGAGCAATGCTCACAACACCTTTGATGAGCCGGAAAACGTTGCAATCACGGAATTTGACAAGGTAACAAAGAGCGACAGCGGAATAACATTCACGCTTCCGCCTTGCAGTGTTGCTGAAATAATTCTTTCATGAATGTCTGCAAAAAATGTCTGCTGAGCCGTATGAGTGCCGAGGCGTTTCAGAATATCAAAGAGAATATAGAACTTATTCCCGATGAGAAAAAAGCTGATGAAGCGCTGTACAAAAAACGTCTTGAAATATGTACGGAGTGCGACTGCCTTATAAACGGTATGTGCAGTAAGTGCGGTTGTTTTGTGGAGATGAGGGCGGCTTTCGCTGTCAGCCGATGTCCGCACGAAAACAAGCTCTGGTAAGCGAAAGGAAAAATGTTATGGCTAATATGAAAAAACTCGAGCGTGATTACGGCGAAATTCTGTGGACCGGCAAAAAGTGCATAATGGGTATGCCTATCTCATTTACAAGATATATAATTACGTCAAGCGTATTATATACGAAGGTGGGATTTCTCAATATCAAGGAGGACGAGATCGAGCTTTACAAGATAGTTGACAAGACTATGAAGCTGTCACTGGGTCAGAGAATGGTAGGATGCGGTACTATCGTGGTAACGTCAAGGGATTGTGATACTCCGAACAAGGAGCTTAAATCCGTCAAAAAGCCGAGAGAAGTTAAGAAGATACTTGACGAGGCGGTAAAGCTGGAGCGTGACAAGTATATGGTAAGAGGCAGAGATATGGTCGGTGCAAACCTGCACGGTCACGGCGATATGGGCGAAGGCAATCTGCACAGCGAAGATTTTGACGAAATGGCGGATATGTAATTGGACAAGATAAAGGAAATATTTAAAATGGCTCTGCACCCGTCACAGTGGAAGGAGCTTTTCACAAGATACCGTGAGATAATAATGTATGTTATCTTCGGAGCACTTACAACGCTTGTGTCGATAGTGACGTACTTTATAATCCGCTGTATATTCCCGAGTGAAGAAAGCGTACCTCTGTTTTTAAAATGGACGTACAGGCTCAATTTCAGCGGAGGGGATTCTTCAACGGTATTGCCCAACATCATATCGTGGATAGTGTCGGTGACATTTGCGTATATCACGAACAGGATATGGGTATTTCAAAGCAAGGTAAAGGGCTTTGCAAAAAACACCCTTCAGGCACTGTCATTCTATGCGGCAAGGCTGTTCACGCTGTTTGTTGACCTTATAATAATGTTCCTGCTTGTAAATCTTCCGGGCATCGAGAACGGGCTTTATGAGTTCTGTGCTAAGGTGTTCTCGAACATTGTCGTGCTGGTGCTGAATTATGTTTTCAGCAAGGTGTTCGTGTTCAGGAAAGAGAAGAAAGAGAATTAACGGCGAAAAATGTAACAAAGCCGATATATCAGAAATAAACCGTATGCACTTTATCGGGCATACGGTTTTTGTTTTATTGCACAGGGTATTAATCGCTCTGTGTTTTTTCGTCATCGGTTTCTTCGGTATCCTTGCGGTTCATCTCTTTTTCAAGCAGCGGTCTTAACAGCGAATAACGCAGCATTTTCCTGTTGTTATCCACCATTGTTTTCACAAGCTCCTTTGTACCGATAACTATTATCATTTTCTTAGCACGGGTAACTCCCGTGTAAAGCAGATTTCTGTAAAGCAAGTTGTGTGTGAAGGCAGTTATCGGAATTATCACCGCATCATACTCGCTGCCCTGACTTTTATGTATCGTGATAGCGTAGGCGTGTTCGAGCCTTCTCAGCATTTCGGAGGTGTATATCGCTACTCTGCCCTCAAAGTCTATGGTCACGTTCTGGGAAAAGCGGTCTACTGAGCGGATGATTCCTATATCTCCGTTGAAAATTCCGCTGCCCTTTTCATTGTTTTTTGTCCACAGCACATCGTAATCATTCTTCGTCTGCATTACCTTGTCGCCTGTTCTGAAAATAACATCGAAGAATTTCAGCTCCGTCTTATTCTGTGACGGCGGGTTCAGGGCCGACTGAAGCTGTTTATTAAGCTCTTTCGTTCCTGCCATACCCATTTTTGTAGGGCAAAGCACCTGTATATCGTCTATTGGCGAAAAACCGTAGGTGTCGGGCAGACGCTGTTTTGCAAGCTGTATCACAAGCTCGGCAATATCGCTTTCAAGCGACTTGTTCATAAAGAAGAAGTCGTTCTGTCTGTCGTCAAGTACGGGGAATTCGCCATTTACTATTCTGTGGGCATTTGTTACTATAAGGCTCTGCGCCGCCTGTCTGAATATCTCTTTAAGCTCCACTGACGGAATATAATGCGACGCTATAAGATCCTTCAGCACATTTCCTGCGCCTACGGACGGAAGCTGATTTGAGTCGCCTACCATAATGAATTTAGATGTGGGCTTAATCGCTCTTACAAGCGAACACATAAGAAGTGCATCAACCATCGACATTTCATCGGCTATTACAACATCGGCAGGGAGCGGATTTGTTTCGTTGCGCTTGAATTTAAGCTCGCCCTTTGCGGTAAAATCGACCTCAAGCAATCTGTGGATAGTTCTTGCAGGCTCGCCTGTGAGATCGGACATACGCTTTGCCGCTCTGCCTGTAGGGGCGCACAGAAGTATGCGTTTCTTCTGCGCTTTAAGAATCTTGATAACACCGTTCAGGGTCGTAGTTTTACCTGTGCCGGGACCGCCCGTCAGAATAAATACAGAGCCTGTAAGACAGGCACTGATAGCCGCACGCTGAAGATCCTCGTACTGTATATTCTCCGAAAATTCTACTCCTCTTATCTCATCGGAATAATCCTTTTCGTACTGTGCGGAGGTTCTCAGCATAAAGGCAAGTTTTTTCGCAATATAGGTTTCGGCAAGGTAGTATTCGGGGAGATACACAAACTCACGCTTTCCAAGCGTTATTCTTACTACCCAGTCCTTCTCCTCGCAGTCGTCAAGGCAGGATTCAAACTGTCTGCGTTCAATCCCGAGATTATCGCAGACGGATTCACGCAGTTTTTCAGTCGGCAGGCAGGTATGACCTGCGTTTGCGTTTTCGTGCAGGACGTACACTATACCTGCCCGTACACGATCGCTGTTCTCCGCATCAAAGCCGAGATCTGCCGCCATACGATCGACCGAACGAAAATCTATATCTATGCCGCTTGTGCATAGTATATATGGATTTGTCTTAATTTGCTTTATGCTGTCGTGCTCAAATGCAGACCATACGCTTATTGCGTGGGCAGGTCCGAAATTATATTCGCCGAGAAATTTTATTACCTCGTTTACGCCTGTTATCTTGTGATATTCGTTTGATATGTACAGCGCCTTATCGGAGGTTATACCTTTTATCACGGTGAGCTGCATACAATCGTTATCTATTATATCCAGTGCTTCCGTGCCGAACTGCTTTACTATTTTCTTTGCTATGGCTGGACCAAGCCCTTTTATAACGCCTGAGCCGAGATAGGCGGATATTTCGCTTTCCGTTTCGGGCATTGAGCGCTCGCACATTGCCGCCTTGAACTGTCTGCCGTACTTCGGGCTTGTTATCCATCCGCCACGCAGACTAAGCCGTTCGCCCTCGTTCACATCTCCCAGATTTCCGACTACCGCTATAAGCCCCTCGTCACAGCCGAGATTTATGACAGTGTAGCCGTTATCGGCATTTTTATATATAACGTCCTCCACAGAGCCGCTCAGCTCTACGGAAATATCGACCTTCTGATTATCCAACACGCAGCCTCCAGTTCTTCAGATTCTATATCTGTTTTTTCTTTGTCGCTCTAAGTGTCACTCTCGGACAGTCGGCGATAAGATTACGGCATATAACGGCGAACTCGCTGTCGCTGAGCAATTCTTCGCCGGCATTTATTATAACCTTGCCGTCTGTCGCTTTAAGGGCGGCTCTTACCTTTCCCTCCACATCGTCACAGCCGTCGGGCGTTACGCTGACAGGCGGTGCGGCGGGCATGCCGAGATTTCCGATGAAAAGAATAACGTTAACAGCCCCCATAATACCGAGAAAAATCATAGCGAAAAGCATTAAGTATGCACCACTCATAAGATCAACTCCTTCTGACAGTTTATCTCATTATATGGTGCATACGCATTTTACGTTACGGATTGCAGGTGCAAAGAATAGCGTTCCAGCCCTCTTTTTCCGATATGCTTTCAACCTTTATATTGTTTTCCTTCAGTGCCGACAGCACCTCGTCAAGTCGCTCGGTGATAATGCCCGACACTATCAGCTTGCCGTTCTTCTTTAAAAATCCGCTGAAATAGGGCGACATTGACACAATTACATCTGCTACTATATTGGCGGTAATTATATCAAAGCCTGTGCCTATCTTCTCTCTGAGCGGCTCATCATCGCTGATATTTCCTATATAAGCGGAAACCATATCACTGCCGAAGCCGTTCTTTTCGGTATTTTCCTTTGCGGTGCGTACCGAGTTTTCGAATATATCCACCATTACCGCCTGCTTTGCACCGAGCAGAAGTCCTGCGATGGACAGTATGCCGCTTCCCGTGCCGAGATCGAGCATTCTGTCGCCCTCGTGTATCTGCTTTTCGAGAAGCTCCATTACAAGACGGGTGGTGTGGTGCTGACCTGTTCCGAATGACGAAGCGGGGTCGATCTCAAGTATCTTTCTGCCGTCTGTATTCTCTACTTCTTCCCAGCTCGGCTTTACTATCAGCTTTTCGCCTACCGTGAATGGCTTGTAATACTGTTTCCAGTTATTTGCCCAGTCCTCCTCACGCACGCAATCTATCGTTACGTCAAGGCTTCCGTAAAAATCATCCGTATCGTTTTCCTTAAGCTCGTCAAGAGTGCCGCCGAGCGCAGAGAGCATTTCCGCACCCTGCTCATTATCCTGCACATAGCAGGTTATGTGCGGTTCTACGGTTTTAAGTCCCATAAGGCTGTCATCTACATAATCCCAGTTATATTCCTTGTTTTCGAGGAACTCCTCAAAATCGGCGGGATCGTGAATTATAAATCCGTTAAGTCCAAGCTCGGACAGGCGCATTACAAGCACCTGTATTGCTTCACTTTTCGTATATACATCTACCTGTCTGAATTGCATAGTAATACCTCTTGTTTTTTATTTGCCGACGGGGCATAAATATCTATAGTATATTATCCTACATTTCGGTGAAAAAAGCAAGTGTTTAACGCAAAAATGCACCGCCCTTATAAAAAGGACGGTGCAAAACATTCAAGGAAGAACCTATGCTGAATTCTGAATTGCCGTTAATCGTTATCCTGCAGAGCCTCGTAAGCCTCTTCGCCTGTACGAACCTTGATTACGTTTTCAACGTCGTATACGAAAATCTTACCGTCGCCTATCTTACCGGTATAGAGTGCATTCTTGGCAACCTCTACGACCTTTTCAACAGGAACCTTGCAAACTACGATCTCGACCTTCATCTTGGGAAGAAGTCTTGCGTCTACGGGAACACCACGATAGAACTCAGTTGAACCCTTCTGCATACCGCAGCCCATTACATGAGATACCGTCATACCGGTGATGCCGATAGATGAAAGGGCGTGCTTGAGGACTTCGAACTTCTCCTGGTTTGCGATAATGTCTACCTTTGTCATCTTTACATCGCTGTCGCTGATAGGAGCTCTTGCCTTCGAAACGTGCTGTACGGGTACAGAGGTTTCAACAGGAGCAGCCGTAGTAACAACTGCAGTATCTTCTGCGGAAGAACCGCTGTATACGCTGTCGCCTGCGATAACGAAATCTGCGTAGGAGCTGGGCAGACCGTGTTCTGTCATATCAAGACCCTTGAGCTCTTCTTCTCTTGAAGCTCTGAGGCCGAT
>OGLM01001126.1_pt1 | contig 29065 bp, 21 predicted proteins | sample 1572531 | NCBI WGS metagenome assembly OGLM01 (sample SAMEA2581909, study PRJEB24529) | metagenome | biome: Human gut stool | place: China | collected 2011 | reverse complement strand
GGCGACCATCGAAGGCATTTCGCCGCCGCTGAGCCATGGACGGCGAATCGGCGGCGGTTGCGTCCTATATCATTATGTGAATCAGAACATCTAGAACTTCTTAGTTACAATACATCTGATATTTCAGAATATGGCGTGGATATATTTAACAAAATATTTACCTCCGTATTCTCTTGATAAGCAAAAGGAAAAACACTATGAAAAAAGAAGGATATTACTCGACAGGCGAGTTTATGAAACAAGCGAATATTACGAAGAAAACCATCCGCTATTACGATGAGAACATCCTGAAGCCATCCTTTGTCAGCGATTCCGGCGCGCGTTACTACACGGAGAAGGATCTCGCGAAGCTCCAGCAGATCCTCCTGTTAAAGTATCTTGGATTCTCGCTGGGAGATATCAAGGAGATGCAGGTGGACGATGCAGATAAGCATTTTATCGTCAACTCCCTGAACATCCAGCAGAAGCTGGTGGAAGACCGCATTGAACAGTTACAATTGGTCGCAAGCACGATTCGGGAGGCAACCGATGATCTGCAGGCAGACCGGGAAGTAGACTGGACGAAGCTGTTCGAGTTGATTCAGGTGGCAGACCTGGAGAGCATCCTGAAGAAGCAGTACAAGGATGCTTCGAATATCATGGCGCGGATCAACCTGCACAAGCAGTATTCGGTCAATAAACAGGGCTGGTTCCCGTGGATCTATGAGCAGATGCAGGTAAAACCGGAACAGAAGATTCTGGAGCTTGGCTGCGGCGCGGGTGATATCTGGGTGGAAAATGCAGAGAAGCTTCCGGAGGATATTTCAATTACAGTTACGGACATTTCCGATGGTATGCTGCGTGATGCAAGACGCGAAATCGGCAGGGAGGATGCAGTGTTTTCGTATGCGATCTGCGGTTGTGAGGCGATTCCGTTTGCAGACGAAACCTTTGATCTGGTCGTGGCGAACCATGTGCTCTTTTACTGCGATGACATCGGGCAGGCGTGCCGGGAGATCCAACGCGTGTTGAAACCGGGAGGTGTGCTTGTTGCGGGTACGTATGGCTCGGCGCATATGAAGGAAATCAGCCGGTTAGTCATGGAGTTTGATGACCGAATTGTGCTTGCGGCGGAGAATCTGTATGACCGGTTTGGCAAGGAGAATGGAACAGATATTCTTCAAAGTACATTTGAGCAGGTGGAGTGGCGGCAGTATGAAGATGCGATTGAGATTGACGATGCCGAACCGCTGATCTCATATGTTTTGTCGTGTCACGGAAATCAGAATCAGTATATTGCGCATAAATACAAGGAATTCCGGACATTTATGAAGAAGAAAATAGTGGGTGGCTTTCACATTACAAAGGATGCAGGAATATTTCTTGTAAAAAAATGAAAAAAACACTTGACTATGCCCTAAGGGCACCCTGTATAATAAATACATAACAAACACATATTCGAATATACCGGATTGTGTTTCGACTCAAAAGCGCGAGACAAAATCAAGAAAATAAAGGAATGATTTAAGGAGGTAGAAAAGTGAGAACGTATTTAGTAACTGGTGGTGCCGGATTTATCGGTTCCAATTATATTCACTACATGTTTAAGAAGTATGATAACGAGATTCGCATTATCAACGTCGATGTGCTGACATATGCAGGCAATCTTGAGAATCTGAAGGATATCGAAGACCGAGAGAATTACACATTTGTAAAGGCAGATATCTGCGATAAGGAAGCAATCTCGAAGATTTTTGCTGAGAATGATATCGACCGCGTGGTACATTTCGCAGCGGAGTCTCATGTAGACAGAAGTATCAAGCATCCGGAAGTATTCGTACAGACGAATGTACTTGGTACCGCCGTTATGTTGAACTGTGCAAAGGCTGCATGGGAGCTGCCGGATGGCACATTCAAGGAAGGCAAGAAGTTCCTGCATGTATCGACCGATGAGGTGTACGGTTCCCTTCCGGACGATAAGAATGCATTTTTCTATGAGACATCACCATATGAACCACACAGCCCATATTCTGCAAGTAAGGCAAGCTCGGATATGCTTGTAAAGGCATATATGGACACTTATAAGTTCCCTGCAAATATCACGAACTGCAGTAACAATTATGGACCTTACCAGTTCCCGGAGAAGCTGATTCCTCTGATTATCAACAATGCATTGCAGGGCAAGAAGCTTCCGGTTTATGGTGATGGTAAGAATGTCCGTGACTGGCTGTTTGTTGAGGATCACGCGAAGGCAATCGATATGGTTCAGGAGCAGGGACGTCTGTTCGAGACATACAATGTCGGCGGACATAATGAGAAGCAGAATATCGAAATCATCAATATTATCATTGACACATTGCAGGAGATGCTTCCGGCGGATGATCCGAGACGGGCACTTGTATCGAAGGATCTGATCACTTATGTAGAAGATCGTAAGGGACATGACCGAAGATATGCAATCGCACCGGACAAGATCAAGGCGGAAATCGGCTGGTATCCGGAGACCGATTTTGCAACTGGTATCAAGAAGACAATCGCATGGTTCTTCGAGCATGAGGACTGGATGAAGAACGTGACAAGTGGTGATTATCAGAAGTACTATGACGACATGTACGCAAATAAATAAGACGTGCGAAATCATCTATAATGCCGATGCGAGCTTGCTCGCAAATCGGCAATTATAGATGATTTCATACGGCGCATAATGCGACCGACTCGGAGCGAAGCGGAGAGGAGGTACGGATTATGTGCGCACGTCGTATAATTGAGTGTGTATAGAAATGCGACCGACTCGGAGCGGAAGGGGGCGGAAATTATGAAAAGACAAGCATGGAAGCGAATGCAGGCGTGGCTTCTTGTCGTTGCAATGCTCGTTTCTGTTGTAACAGGAATTGGCACTACGAAAACTGCGAAGGCAGCAACCAAGATGGGTGTTACCTATACCGTGCATGTACAGACCTATGGTGACCAGCAGGGATGGGTTCATGATGGTATGATGGCAGGAACGAAAGGACAGGCAAAACGTTTAGAGGAGATTCGCGTCAAACTGACCGGTGATGAATATTCCGGAAGCATCCAGTACAAGACACATATCCAGAGCTATGGCTGGCAGGATTGGTCATACAATGGAGAGAAAAGCGGCAGCCGTGGACAGGCAAAACGTCTGGAAGGCATTGAGATTCAGCTTACCGGCGAAGTGGCAAAACATTACGATGTTGTATATCGTGTGCATTGTCAGACCTATGGCTGGATGGACTGGGTGAAGAACGGTGTCATGGCTGGAACGAGCGGACAGGCAAAACGATTAGAGGGCATCGAGATTAAACTGGTTCCGAAGAGTCAGATTGTAGATATGGGTGTGCAGTATCGTGTGCATTGCCAGACACATGGCTGGATGAGCTGGCTTACGGATGGGAAGACGAGCGGCACGACCGGCGAAGGAAAACGTCTGGAAGCAATCGAAGTAAAATTGACCGGAAACCGGTATTATGGCGGCATCTCATATCGGACACATGTGCAGACGTATGGCTGGGAGACAAAGATGGTCAGTAATGGTGCCATGTCTGGAACGAGTGGGCAGGCGAAACGTTTAGAGGCAATCGAACTGGAATTATATGGAGAGGTTGCATATTATTATGATGTATACTATCGGGTTCACGCACAGAGCTATGGCTGGCTTGGATGGGCGAAGAATGGTGAGACTGCCGGAACAAGTGGCATGGCAAAACGTTTAGAGGCAATCCAGATTAAGCTTGTGCCAAAGAACAGTGATACCAGTCAGTTTGAGGATGGAAAGAAAGCCTATATCAAAGGGACGCCAACTGCGAACTACTCAACACAGGCACAGGAAGTTCTGGCACAGTGTAATGCACAGCGGCAGGCAAATGGTATTGCGGCACTTTCCTTAGATCCAGAGCTTACAAAAGCAGCCAATATCCGGGCGCAGGAGATTGCAACCTTGTTTTCCCATACACGTCCAGATGGAAGAAAATGTTTTACCGTGTTAGATCAGATCGGGTATTCCTATTGGTCGGCGGGAGAGAATATTGCGGCGGGATACGGAAATTCTTCTGCTGTAATGAATGGTTGGATGAATTCGCCGGGACATCGGAGCAACATCCTCAATGCCGGTTTTAAGAGACTGGGTGTTGGTTATGTGTATATTCCGAATTCAGAATATGGATATTACTGGGTACAGATTTTCTCGAATTAGAATTTAGAATCAGAATTAAAAAGAGAGTCCAAATCGTTGAGATATGGACTCTCTTTTTTTCGTTGTATTAAAGTGTATAGCCGTTTTTCTCCAGCAATGCGCGGGCAGTATCGACGGAATCAACTCCTGTGCTGTTCTTGACTGGCGCAAATTCATGCTCGCGGTCGACCTCGAAGATCAGACAGTCGTCCATCTCGTGGATCAGATCGAGAGCCAATGTCTCAAATTTAAATGCATTTGGCTCTGCCGGGGTAACCGGATTACCGGATTCGTCCACGTAAGGAACCTTTTTCTTTACTATATGCAACGGCATGGATTTATCCAAAGTTTCCTTCAATTTCTGGATTGGGAACAGATAGTTCAGGATAGCTCCAAATCCGTAGGCAAGACTGCCATCTGGCAGACGCTTGTTCAACATATCATCAGTCATTTCGTAATACTCGATAATATGTGGCTTGCCATCTTCCTTGCACATGACACCAACTTTTTCTTCCGGACACGCTTTGCGGACAACCTTTGCTCCACTCATCTTTCCACTGTCGATGGTTGCACCTAAGAATACCGGATCGGCAATCCGCTGCAATACATTGTCCACAGAAAATACATTGATCCATTCCAGATTGGATTCAAAAATTCCTTCCAGAAGTCCAGCTTTGTGCATAGAAGAGAACCAACCGCCGTTTCCGTTTGGAGACAGGGCAAGCTCGTATTTGGATTTCAACAGAATCTTTCCGTTAAAGTCCGTAGCCGGGTTCAATTCCTGTACAAAGAAATGTACATAAGCTGGGTTATAACCAAAATAATCATGTGCTTCAAAGAAAGTCACAGTATCCTGATAGTTAATGTTGCTCGTCATAATATAAAGCGGAATCCATGCATCTGCAGCACGCACGATGTCTAACGTGTGCTCAATCAAAAGCTGGAAGATGTAGAGTTCCTTTGTAATACCAACATTGAAACAGCCCTTTGGTTTGTCGAAACCAAGACGAGTGCCCTGTCCTCCGGCGAGAAGCAAAAGGCAAAGCTTTCCTTCCTTGATTGCCTGCAAGCCGATAGAACGATAACGTTCTGAATCTGCCTGGATCTTATCCAGATGCAGTGCATCGATCTCCTCAATCATGGTATCTTCTTTTTTCTTGTCGTTGTGAAATGCCTGTTCAAATCCCCAGTCAACTGCATCGATCTGTGAAAATAAGATTTGCTTTTCATCATCATTTAACTGGTCGAGAAAGCGTAATAGATGTACCTGTTGCTTCCCCTCCAATAAGTTCTTTCGTTCCTTAAAATTCATATATTCAAATAAATTCCTTCCATAATATAGTAGTCAAAATTTAATTTAGTATAGCATAGGCATACTTTGTTTACAACAGTCAAAATATGAAAGTTTTTTGAAAAATTAGCAAATAAGGAAAAAGAATATTGTAATTTTATGAAGAATCATGTATGATAGGTAAATAGTTTGGTTTAGAAAAAACACAAAGATGGAAGGATAAGAATATGAGCAGGAAAAAGGCAGGCATGAGTGCAAATGCCAAATGGGGAATTGCATTTCTGATTGAAATCGTTGTTATGTTTTTTATGGTTGTCGGATATTTTTTCTTTTATGCAAATCGAAAATTAGACAACATTAACCGCCCGACAAATTGGGATGACAGTAAAGAAAATTTGGATATTAATGAAGATGCGAATGAGGCACAGAAGGGATATCGGACAATTGCATTGTTTGGTATCGACTCTAGAAGCACAACTTCCATGGCGGAAGGAAACCGAAGTGACTCTATCATTATCGCAAGTATTAACAATGATACAAAGGAAGTAAAGCTTGCTTCAGTATATCGTGATTCCCTGCTTCAGGTAGATTATGATGGCGGTATCACGACGAAGATTACACATGCATATGCATATGGTGGTCCAGAGATGGCAGTCCGTGCATTGAATGCAAACCTGGATTTAGAGATTACAGATTTCGTGACGGTTAACTTTACAGCGTTGGCACAGGCGATTGATGATCTGGGTGGAATTACGATCGATGTCCGTGAAGCAGAGCTTGAGATGCTGAATGCATGTATTACAGAGCAGATTGGTATTTCCGGCGAATATTCTGATGGTGTATTTTCAGCAGGTACACAGTTGCTGAATGGTACACAGGCAACTGGCTGGGCACGTATCCGTAGTACAGATCAGGGAGATATCACCCGTACAGAGAGACAGAGAACCGTTATTGCGAAGATGATTCAGAAGGCAAAGAGTTCCGATTTGTCAACCATCAATGATATTATTGATGATGTATTCCCAAACATTTATACAAGCTTGACAAAGAAAGAGCTGATGAGTCTTGCAAAGGATATGTTTGATTATAACCTTGGAGATACAATCGGATTCCCGATGGCATATGCACCAGTCACAACAGATGCAAAGGGTGCCGTACTTGTTCCTGCAGATCTGACAACGAATGTATCCGCATTGCATGAGTTCCTGTTCGGAACACAGGATTACACGCCGACCTCTAAAGTACAAGGCATTAGTTCTTCCCTTCAGAGTGAGACGGGAGTTGGAGCACAGGAGATTGATTTGAATATCTTCAATCCGCCGACCGAATAAAGTTATTATTTTGAAACGTATTATATATAGAAGAAACGCATTTTTTACAGAATACTGTGAGGGATGCGTTTCTTTTTTGTATAAGTGATTATTCAGAAGTGCATGTATTCTGAAATGATAGTGAAAAAACTTTGTGAAAATATGGATTTGCTTGTTATTTTCCACAAAAATACAAAAAATGGTTTACATTTCGAATAAAGTGTTGTATTATAGGCGCATGAGTTGAGAAAACAAAGTGAAAAATGTGTTTTACTTGATTTTCGTCAGCACAAGATTTTTTCGAGAAAGGAAAGACAAGCATGACGCAGATAAGAGATGAAAGAGCGCATATCGCAGAACAGGGCATGTATGATAGCAGCTTTGAACATGATAACTGCGGTATTGGTGCAGTAGTAAACATTAAGGGTATTAAGACACACAAGACAGTCAGCGATGCACTTCGGATTGTGGAGAATCTGGAACATCGTGCCGGTAAGGATGCAGAAGGAAAGACCGGTGACGGTGTTGGTATATTGCTTCAGATCTCACACAAGTTCTTCAAGAAGGCAGCAAAGGAGCTTGGCGTGGAGCTTGGAGAGGAACGTGATTATGGTATTGGTATGTTCTTCTTCCCACAGAATGAGCTTCAGCGTAAGCAGGCAATGAAGATGTTCGAGATCATCGTGGAGAAGGAAGGACTGGAATTCCTCTGCTGGAGAAAAGTTCCGACGAATCCGGGAATCCTTGGACATAAGGCTGTCGCTGTTATGCCATATATTATGCAGGCATTTGTGAAGCGTCCAAAGAACGTGGAGCGTGGACTTGATTTTGACCGGAAGCTGTTCGTAGTACGCCGAGTATTTGAGCAGTCAAATGAGGATACGTATGTTCCATCTCTTTCAAGTCGTACGATCGTATATAAAGGAATGTTTCTGGTAGGCGAGCTTCGCTTGTTCTATCAGGATCTGCAGGATGAGGATTATGAGTCAGCCATTGGTCTGGTACATTCCAGATTCTCAACGAACACAACACCGAGCTGGCTGCGTGCGCATCCATATCGTTTCCTTGTTCACAATGGTGAGATCAATACAATCCGTGGTAACGAAGACCGTATGATTGCCCGCGAGGAGACAATGGATTCCGAGTATTTCAAAGGAGAGTTCCACAAGATTACACCAGTACTTGATCCGGATGGTTCCGATTCTGCAAGACTGGACAATGCGCTGGAGTTCTTCGTTATGAACGGAATGCCGCTTCCACTTGCAGTTATGATCCTGATTCCGGAGCCTTGGGATTCCAATAAATATATGCCGAAGGCAAAGCGTGATTTCTATCAGTATTACGCAACGATGATGGAGCCTTGGGATGGACCAGCATCCATGCTCTTTACCGATGGCGATTACATGGGAGCCGTGCTTGACCGTAACGGACTTCGTCCTTCCCGTTATTATATTACCGATGATGATTATCTGATTCTTTCTTCCGAGGTCGGTGTTTTGGATATTGAGCCGGAACATGTAGTGATGAAGGATCGTTTACGTCCGGGTAAGATGCTTCTCGTCGATACGAAGGCAGGAAAGCTGATCTCGGATGATGAGCTGAAAAATCAGTATGCAAATGCACAGCCATATGGTGAATGGCTCGACAGCAATCTGACATATCTGACCGATATTCCAATTCCAAATGAGCGTGTGCCGGAGCTTTCCAACGAGGAGAGAAGCCGTCTGCAGAAAGCATTTGGTTATACCTACGAGGAGTTTAAGACAGCAATTCTTCCAATGGCACAGAATGGAGCAGAGGCGATCGCAGCAATGGGTGATGATACCCCGCTTGCGGTGCTTTCCAACCAGAAGCTTCCGTTGTTTAACTATTTCCATCAGTTGTTTGCGCAGGTAACGAACCCGCCAATCGATGCGATCCGTGAGGAGATCGTCACATCGACGACGGTTTACCTTGGACGTGATGGTAATATCCTCGAAGAGAAGCCGGAGAACTGCCGCGTGCTTCGCATCAACAATCCGATTCTGACGAATACGGATATGTTGAAGATCAAGAATCTGAATACAGAGAACTTGAAGGCAGCCGTTGTGCCAATTACTTATTATAAGAATACATCCTTAGAGAAGGCAATCGACCGTATCTTCGTCGAGGCAGATAAGTTCTTCCGAGATGGAGCCAATATCCTGATCTTATCTGACCGAGGTGTCGATGAAAACCACGTAGCGATTCCGTCTCTGCTTGCAGTATCTGCGATGCAGCAGCATCTGGTTCGGACGAAGAAGCGTACTTCCGTTGCATTGGTTATCGAGAGTGCAGAACCACGTGAGGTACATCATTTTGCAACGTTGCTTGGTTATGGTGCTTGTGCAATCAACCCATATCTGGCAATCGATACGATCAAGGACATGGTTGATACGCATTTCCTGAACAAGGATTTCTATGCGGCAGTCAATGATTACAACAGCGCAGTCCTGCATGGTATCGTAAAGATCGCATCGAAGATGGGTATTTCTACGGTGCAGTCTTATCAGGGGTCACAGATCTTCGAGGCAGTCGGACTGTCCGAGGAATTTGTAAAGAAATATTTCACGAACACGGTAAGCCGTGTCGGTGGTATCGGAATTAAAGATATCCAGCGCCATGTGGAGGAACTGCATAATTCTGCATTTGATCCACTTGGATTGTATACGAACCTGAGTCTGGAGAGTATCGGAAGCCACAAGATGCGAAGCGGGAAAGAGGAGCATCTGTATAATCCGAACACGATTCATCTTCTGCAGCAGGCAACATGGACAGACAACTATGATCTGTTCAAACAGTATTCTGCAGCGATTGATGATGAAGAAAAAGCGTTCCATCTGCGTGGACTGATGGAGTTTAATTATCCGGAAAATGGTGGAATCCCGATCGATCAGGTAGAGCCGGTTGATTCCATTGTAAAGAGATTTAAAACAGGTGCCATGTCTTATGGATCCATTTCGCAGGAGGCACATGAGTGTATGGCAATCGCCATGAACCGTCTCGGCGGCAAGTCCAATTCCGGTGAGGGTGGCGAGAGCTTGGAACGTATGCGTGGAAGCAAGGACGGCGTGAATCGTTGTTCTGCGATTAAACAGGTTGCTTCCGGTCGATTCGGTGTTACATCCGAATATCTGACAAGTGCGAAAGAGATTCAGATTAAGATGGCACAGGGTGCTAAGCCGGGTGAAGGTGGACATCTGCCGGGCGGAAAGGTATATCCTTGGATCGCCAAGACCAGACATTCAACACCTGGTGTAGGTCTGATCTCACCACCGCCACATCACGATATCTATTCGATCGAGGATCTGGCACAGTTGATCTATGATTGTAAAAATGCAAATACAGATGCACGTATCTCCGTAAAGCTTGTATCCGAAGCTGGTGTCGGCACGATTGCTGCTGGTGTTGCAAAGGCGGGCGCACAGGTTATTCTGATCTCCGGTTATGATGGTGGTACGGGCGCTGCTCCGGCAAATTCCATCCATCATGCAGGACTTCCTTGGGAGCTTGGTCTGGCTGAGACACACCAGACGCTTATTATGAACGATCTTCGTAACAAGGTAATTCTTGAGACCGATGGTAAGCTGATGACCGGCCGTGATATTGCAATCGCGGCAATCCTTGGTGCGGAGGAGTTCGGATTTGCGACAGCACCGCTTGTAACAATGGGCTGTGTCATGATGCGTGTATGTAATCTGGATACCTGTCCGGTCGGCGTGGCTACACAGAACCCGGAGCTTCGCAAACGGTTCAAGGGTAAGCCGGAATATGTCATGAATTTCATGCGGTTTGCAGCACAGGAGCTTCGTGAATATATGGCAAAGCTTGGCGTGCGTACGGTGGATGAGCTGGTAGGAAGAACAGACCTGATCAAGGCCGGCAAGATGGCTGAGGAATATAATGTTGATCTGTCCCGTATCATAGACAATCCGTTTGCGAATGATGCACAGAGTAAGATCAGCTATGCAAATAAGAATCCTTATAACTTCGAACTTGAGAAGACGGTCGATGAGACGGTTCTTATGAAGAAGCTTGGACCTGCGCTTGAGAAGAAGCAGAAGAAGACCATCGAGATCGATGTATCGAATATCAATCGTTCACTCGGTACGATCTTCGGTTCTGAGATTACGAAGAAATATGGAACAACTCTGGATGAGGATACATTTGTTGTCAAATGCCACGGCAGCGGTGGACAGAGTTTCGGTGCATTTATCCCGAAGGGACTCACACTGGAACTGGTTGGCGACAGCAACGATTATATCGGTAAGGGACTTTCCGGTGGTAAGATCATCGTCTACCCACAGGATGGTATCCGCTATGATGCATCCGAGAATATCATCGTCGGAAATGTTGCGCTCTATGGAGCAACTTCCGGTAAGGCATTCATCAACGGTGTTGCCGGTGAGCGTTTTGCTGTTCGTAACTCCGGTGCAACGGCAGTTGTGGAGGGCGTCGGCGAGCATGGCTGCGAGTACATGACAGGTGGCCGTGTCGTGATCCTTGGACCAACCGGCAAGAACTTCGCGGCTGGTATGAGCGGCGGTATCGCATATGTACTTGATATGGACAGCGACCTTTACATGAAGCTCAACAAGCAGATGGTCGAGGTTGAGTCTGTCGTTGATAAATACGATGTTATGGAATTAAAGGACATGATCGTGGAACATGTTCAGTGTACGAATTCCAAGCGCGGCAAGGAAGTACTCGAGCATTTCGAGGAGTACCTGCCGAAATTTAAGAAGATTATCCCACATGATTACAAGAAGATGATGTCGACGATCGGTCAGATGGAGGTCAAGGGACTTTCCAGCGAGCAGGCGTTGATCGAAGCATTCTATGCAATCAAGAATCATTAAGAGAGAGGAGCGTATGACTTATGGGAAAAAGTACAGGATTTATGGAGTATGAAAGACAGACCAGCAAGGAAGTACCACCTCTTGAGCGTATAAAGAATTTTAACGAGTTTCACGAGCCGCTTTCGATGGAAGAACAGCGCAAACAGGCGGCACGTTGTATGGACTGTGGTGTGCCGTTTTGCCAGTATGGCAAGATGATTGCCGGTATGGCGTCCGGTTGTCCGCTGAATAACCTCGTGCCGGAGTGGAATGATAATGTGTATACAGGAAATATGGAGATGGCGTATAAGCGTCTCTCCAAGACGAATAACTTCCCGGAATTTACAAGCCGTGTCTGCCCGGCACTCTGCGAGGCAGCATGTACCTGTAATATCAACGGAGATCCAGTCTGCACGAAGGAAAATGAGCGGAGCATTATCGAAAATGCTTACGAGAAGGGCTATGTGAACTGTGAGCCGCCAAAAGTACGGAGTGGAAAGCGTGTTGCCATCGTTGGTTCGGGTCCATCCGGTCTTGCAGCCGCCGATCAGTTGAACCGCAGAGGACATCAGGTAACGGTATTTGAGCGTAGTGACCGTCTCGGTGGACTTCTGATGTATGGTATTCCGAACATGAAGCTGGAGAAGCAGATTATCGACCGTAAGATCGATTGTCTGAAGAAGACGGGCATCGAGTTCGTGACCGGAACAGAAATTGCAAATGGAAAGAACAACCAGAATCCGGCAGTTGCCAAGGGTGATGAGATGGCAGGTTATCTGACCGATGCCAAGGTGAAGAACATAAAGGCGGAGAAGCTGTTGGAGGAATACGATGCCGTTGTCCTTGCGTGTGGTGCATCGAATCCGCGTGATATCAAGGTAACCGGGCGTGATGCAAAGGGAATCTATTTCGCAGTTGACTTCTTAAAGACAACAACGAGAAGTCTGCTCAATTCAAATTTTGCAGATGGAAAATATGTCAGTGCCAAGGGTAAAAAGGTGCTTGTCATCGGTGGTGGTGATACTGGAAATGACTGTGTCGGAACATCCATCCGCCAGGGTGCGGTTGCTGTGACACAGCTGGAGATGATGCCGAAGCTTCCAGAGCCACGTGCAGCAAATAACCCATGGCCAGAGTGGCCGAGAGTCCTGAAGACGGATTACGGTCAGCAGGAGGCAATCGCGAAGTTTGGACACGATCCACGTATCTATGAGACAACCGTAAAAGAGATCGTGAAGAACAAGGATGGTCAGGTCTGTGCAGCAAAATGTGTGAAGCTTGCATGGGAGAAGGATCCAGAGACTGGACGTATGAACATGAAGGAAATCCCGGACAGCGAGTACACGATCGAGTGTGATCTGATTTTGATTGCAGCCGGATTCCTCGGTACACAGAAATATGTGGCAGATGCGTTCGGTGTGAAGCTGAATGCGCGCACGAATGTGGAGACAGCTCCGGGCGAGCACAAGACGAATGTGGACAAGGTGTACACATGTGGCGATATGCACCGTGGACAGTCGCTGGTTGTATGGGCGATCCGCGAGGGACGTGACGCTGCAAAAGAGGTTGACACATTCCTGAATGGCTACTCAAATGATTAATAAAACGTGCTGATATTTGAACTTGATATCATGTAGATGCAATGTATTACAAGTAAGAATTACTAAGTGTTCTTAATTGACCTGTAAGTATAATACGCAACCGCCGCCAATTCGCCATCCGTGGCTCAGTGGCGGCTTACCTGAACATCGTGTTCAGGTATTGCTTATGTGCGGAAAGAACACTAAGTAATTCTAACGTGTAAACATACCGCATCATACATGATTATCAAGTTTCAAATAAATGCACGTTTTTTCATTTGGGCTACCTTATAGTGGATAAAACCCGGAGTACAATGCAGAAAAAATGAAATTCGCTCAGATATGATATGTTTGCAGTTTTAGAATTACTTGGGACTCCTTCTATATAGTAGCAATGCTTGAACACGATGTTCAAGCAAGTTGCCATTGAGCCATGGATGGCGAATTGGCAACGGTTGCGTATATTGTCGTTATATAGATTAGGAGTACCTAGTAATTCTTAACTGCAATACAGTATATCTGAGCGAATTCCATTTTAATGTATTGTTCTTCGGGTTTTACTTCCCATAAACTTTCGTCAGATGCGAAACATCCAAATAGTCCGCGATGCCATCCGCATAGTCTGTTGGAACTTCCCCGGCGACGAGCGGTTTCAGATACGCAATCATTTCTGCGGTCACGTCGTGGTGGTCAGGCGTGATCCAGGAGACAGGCACTTCCTTTGCCTGATTTGCAACTTCACTGACCGGAGTATTGGAAAGCTCGTAGGTGTATGGAGCATTCGACAGACGATGCAGACTTACCATCTGTGCGCTTTCTCCGTTCTTGGCGAGAACAACCGCATGCTTGCCGGAGAGGAACGACTCCGTTAAGTCTGTCATACTTGCCATGTGTCCGGCACAACGCTGCAGAACATTGACTTCGACGGAACGAACCTTGATGCCGAGCTTTTCCTTTACAAGGTATTCCAGTGTCTTTCCGGCACCGCTCAACTGTGCATGTCCGAACTTGTCAGCGGCAGCATTGGTAGCAGAGATGTAGTTGCCGTCCTTGTCGCGGATACCTTCAGAGACAGCGACGATGACATTCTTGTATTTCTTTACCATTTCCTTTAAGTCTGTGATGAACTGCTCCTTGTCGAAGGCAACCTCTGGCAGGTAGATCAGATGTGGTGCAAGGCTGAATTCATTTCTTGCAAGCACAGAAGCAGCAGTCAACCAGCCGGCATCCCGTCCCATGATCTCGATGATATTGACACTTTCCAGATCGTAAATATAGGTGTCATAGGCAATCTCACGGATGGAACTTGCAATGTATTTGGCAGCAGAGCCAAAGCCTGGTGTATGGTCTGTCATGATCAGATCGTTGTCGATCGTCTTTGGCACACCGATGATGCGGATATCATTGCCGATGGAAGCCGCGTAAGCAGAGAGCTTGGCAACCGTATCCATGGAATCGTTTCCGCCGATATAGAAGAATGCACCGATGTTCATTTCCTCAAAGATGGAGAAGATTTCTTCGTACATAGAAACGTCGTCCTTCATATCTGGCAGCTTGAACCGGCAGGAACCGAGGTACATGGCTGGTGTGCGTGCAAGCTTCTGGATGAATGCGTCATCCTTGTCTGACAAATCCAGAAAATGTTTCTTCAGCACGCCCTGAATTCCGTGAATCGCACCATAAATTTTATCATATATTCCAAAATCTCTGGCAGCGGCAACAACGCCGGCAAGAGATGCATTGATAGCGGCTGTTGGTCCGCCAGACTGTGCAACGATACAGTTTTTACTCATGATAACTCCTTATTCTACTTTAAATATAATCATTTGGTATCAGACGTAAAGAATGATTTCGATTATAGTTGATTTACGCCATACAAAATTATATTAGCATATTCATACAGGGATAGCAAACCTAAAATCCGCGAATCTATGCATCGTCGAAAAGTGATAAAAAATTCTAAAAAAAACGAGAAATCCAAAAAATTTTATATAAGATTCAAAAATTTTCAATTTCAATCAAATCTGATCTTGTGTATTATAATGACATAAACAAAAGAAGAGAACTTCAAAAAAAGAAGTTACCCCCCTCTCCCCCCTTTTTATGTGACAAAGCTGCGTGATCCATTCTCTCCCCTCTTTTTGGATTTCGCAGCTTTGTGTATAGTTAGACATAATTCGGGATGGGGTGGAAAGCATTTGCCCAATGTGGTATATATATGGTAGAATATGAGATGTTGGAGAATTCCAGCGGATATACGAATAAATATAAAATATGTAAAAGCATTACATAGAAAGAAGGAATTAAGAAAGGTGGTACGCAGGCTATGAAGATTTTAGTAACAGGTGGCGCCGGGTATATCGGAAGCCATACATGTGTGGAGTTGCTTGAGGCAGGCTATGATGTTGTGATCGTCGATAACCTTTACAATGCAAGCGAGAAGGCAGTTGACCGGATCGGACAGATCACAGGCAAGACGCCGACATTTTATGAGGCAGATATCCGGGATTATGAGAAAATGACAGAGATATTTGCTAAGGAACAGCCAGATACCGTGATTCATTTCGCAGGACTGAAGGCAGTTGGTGAGTCTGTGCGGAAACCACTGGAATATTATGAGAATAACATCGCAGGTACATTGAATCTGTGCAAGGTTATGCGTGAGAATGGCTGCAAGAATATTATCTTCTCATCTTCCGCAACTGTGTACGGCAATCCAGCCTTTATCCCTATCACAGAGGAATGTCCAAAGGGCGTTTGTACAAACCCTTATGGCTGGACAAAGCATATGTTAGAGCAGATCCTGACAGATATCCAGTTTGCAGATCCAGAATGGAATGTGATCCTGCTTCGTTACTTCAACCCAATTGGTGCACATAAGAGTGGTCTGATCGGAGAAGATCCAAAGGGTATCCCGAACAACCTGCTTCCATATGTAGCACAGGTAGCAATCGGCAAGCTTCCTTGCGTGGGTGTGTTTGGCAATGATTACGATACACCGGATGGTACAGGTGTCCGTGATTATATCCATGTTGTTGATCTTGCGAAGGGACATGTGGCAGCAATCAATAAGATCAAGGAGAATCCGGGCGTCAAGATTTATAACCTTGGAACAGGAAAGGGATACAGCGTACTTGATGTGATCCATGCGTTTGGCAAGGCGTGTGGCAAGGAGATTCCATATGAGATTAAGCCTCGTCGTGCTGGTGATATTGCAACCTGCTATTCCGATGCAAGCCTTGCAAAGAAGGAGCTTGGATGGGAAGCACAGTATGATATTGATGAGATGTGTGCAGATTCATGGAAGTGGCAGTCTATGAATCCGGATGGCTATAATACACCAGAAAAGTAAAAATTTACTAAAAATATTAAAAAGTAGGAAAGCAACCGTGTTAAGCGGTTGCTTTTTTTGCCTATTCGCGGTACAATTCGTATAATTGTGTGAAAAAATAAGGATTGAATGCCGATATTATAAGTTGGGTTTACTTATATATCGGAGGAATTTGAATGAGAAATAGAACAGACGATAAGAATTAGGGCTTTACATTGAACGCAAAGAACTGTCTGACTGCAGCACAGACAGAGTTCATAGAGTTGTATGCGAAAAATGATACAACAATTATTGGATCCGAAACAAAATAAATTTACTGTAAATGGCGAGCAGATTGATATGCAGTTTTACTTTGTAGCAGCACCAGATAGTAATATGAGTAATAATTGGAATATATTGAAAGATTATTTAAATGTCATGCAATAGTAAAATGAGGGAGATATAGATGGCAGATTTTGCGAAAGAAAATCAATTTACACCCGATCAGCAGGCAGAGATTGATGCAGGCATCAAGGACAACATTGATGTGTCCATCTATGCAAAGCCGGAATTTCTTGCAATTCAGATGCATGAGATTCGGATTGGCCTTGTGGAGCAGATACCGGTCTCTTATTATGCGGACAGCCGGTATGATTGGTTTCAGATGGAAGAAATCCGTAAGGGACTGGAGATGTCTTTGGATGTCAGTAAATACGCAGATCCCGAGATCTCTTTTGATAGGATGCGCCAGATTCGGAAAGGGCTGGAAGCAGGCATTGATTTATCGGATAAAAAGAATATGGCTGCGGGGGTTCTGCAGCAGTTAAGAAAGGCGACACTGGAGCATATCGATTTATCTGTATATATCAATAACGGGTTTGATGAAGACCAACTGCATCAGATCCGGTTGGCAAAGAAAAATGGTGTAGATATTGATTCCTATGTGATACCGGATTTCCGGGGAATCTCGATTCGTGAGATTCGATTAGGATTGGAGCATCATATTGATGTGTCTGTGTATGCGAGCAGAGAATACACGTGGCAGCAGATGCGTGAGATCCGGTTAGGACTGGAAAAACATTTGGATGTAGAACAATATAAGAATGTGTTATATTCATGGCAGCAGATGCGTGAGATCCGGTATGGACTCGAAGAAGGCATGGACGTCAGCTATTACCGTAGCTTTATGTACACGGCAAAGCTGATGCGGCAGCGCAGACTGGATTTGCTGGAAAAGACGAAAATGCCGATCCAGAATGTAGAAGCAGTGAAGAAACGATTTTCCTGTTTTGATATGTTGCTTAATCAGAGTGGTATGGAGGCAATCGTCATACTTCCAAATCCGGGAGTTCCGATAGCGCAGGATGAGGTGCTTTCGGCGATTAAGGAGGCAGATATCAAAAAAGGTGTTGACTATGCGGTTGTCAAAGCAATCTGCGATGGTACGACAAGTGGCGATATCGTAACACTGGCAAAAGGCGTGATGCCACAGGCAGGCGCAGATGGCTGGTATGAATTCTTCTTTGATACGAATGTAAAATCCAATCCGGTTTTGATGGAAGATGGTTCCGTGGATTATCAGAATGCAAAATGGTTTGAACTGGTGAAGAAAGGGCAGACGGTTGCTGTCTACCATGAAGCACAGGAGGGAACACCGGGTTATACAATTATGGGAGAATCCCTTGCGACAAAGAAGGGTAAGGAGAAGCCAATCCTGACAGGAAGTGGTTTCCAGATATTGGAAGATAAGAAGACATATATTGCGATGGAAAATGGAAAGATTGAGCTGAAAGATAACCGGCTTGTGATCTCCAGCTTATTAGTGTTAGATGATGTGACATGTGCAACCGGAAATGTTGATTTTGATGGTTCCATCTATGTACGTGGCAATGTTGGACAGGGTGTGAGTATCCATGCGACAAGAGATGTGCTGGTAGATGGATATACCGAATCTTCGGTAATCGAGGCTGGTGGCGATATCATATTGAAAAAGGGTAACAATGCATCCGGACGCGGTTTCCTGCGGGCAAATGGCGATGTGATGGGCATGTTTTTCGAGTCCGCACGCGTATGGGCAGGTGGAAAGGTCAGTGCGAATTATTGTCTGCGGAGTGAGATTCATGCAGGTACCCGGATCGAGATATCAGGACGAAATGGTGTACTTGCTGGAGGACTGGCGCAGGCGCAGAATCTGATACAGGCAACTAACATCGGAAATGAGGCGAGTCTTGCTACACGGCTTGTGCTTGGAAATAAGGACAAAAATGTGCAGATGCAGGTAGATCTGCAGGGTAGGGAGAAAAAGGTTTCACAAGAACTTCGATTATTGCTGAATGCATATCAGGAGTTCCGGAAGAAGTTTGAACCTGTGATACGAAATGTACATCCGACCTATTTAAAACTGGAGGATGCAATTTATACAAAGAAAACAGAATTGGAGGAATTAAAGAAGAGGAAAGACGCAGTGGAGAAAGAACAAAAGAAACAAAAATCTGCGAAGGTAGTCGTTACCGGGAATTTGTATTCCGGTGTCAGCGTGGAGATTAATGGTGTGATTTGGCGTTCAGAACCAATGCGGAACGTGTATCTGGTGAGTAGAGGAAATCGTATCGGATCGTTACGGAATGTGTAAACGAAGGAGAAGCAAATGAGAAATAAAATTTTGATAGTGGATGATGTTGATATAAACCGCGAGATACTGCGTTCAATCCTGGAAGATGAATATACGATTCTGGAAGCTGAAAATGGAAAACAGGCACTTGAGATTGTAGATCAAGAAGCAAAAAATATGGCTGCAATTCTGTTGGATCTGGTCATGCCGGAGATGGATGGGACGCAGGTGCTGGAAGAGCTGAACCGACGCGAGGTGATCGGAAAGGTTCCGGTTCTGGTTATCAGTGGAGATCATACGGTGGAGGTACAGAAGAAGTGCTTTGAGCTTGGAATTTCCGATTTTATTGCGAAGCCATTTAACAATGCGATTATTAAGCAGAGAGTTAAAAATACAGCTGAATTTTTTGATTATAAATTAAAGCTGGAAGACAAGGTGGCTGAGCAGACGAACGTATTGCGGAAAGCATATCGCACCTTGCAGATCCAGGCAGAGCATCTGAAGAAGAAGAACCAGCAGATCATTGAAATGCTTGGTACGGTTGTCGAGTATCGAAGCACAGAAAGTGGAGAGCATATCCAGCGAGTAAAGGGATACACCCGGATTCTTGCAGAGGCAGTAATGGAGGATTATCCAGAATACGAACTGACAAAGGAGAAGATTGATATCATTGAGTCTGTCAGCGCTTTGCATGATATTGGAAAGATTGCGATTCCAGACCGTATTTTATTGAAGCCGGGCAGACTGACATCAGAAGAGTTTGAATATATGAAGTCCCATACGATCCGTGGATGTGAACTACTTGATTCCATCAAGGAGGATTGGAACGATGACACGATGAAATATGCGTATGAGATCTGCCGCCATCATCATGAGCGTTATGATGGTAAGGGATATCCAGATGGTTTAGTTGGTGATGAGATTCCAATCTGCGCCCAGCTTGTATCAGTTGCGGATGTATACGATGCACTTGTCAATGAGCGGTGCTACAAGGATGCGTTTTCAAAGGAAGATGCATATCGGATGATTATCACCGGAGAATGTGGTGTATTTTCACCGAAGCTGATGGAGTCGTTTAGAAAGGTACGTCCAGCATTCGAAAAACTTGCCAATAAGAGTTTCCGAAAATAAGAGCATACTTGATAAAAACAAGTAAAATAGCATAAAACACAGAAAAAGAGAAGTGAAAATACGTTTTCACTTCTCTTTTTCTAGTACAACTTAAAAACATGTGGAGATTTTACAATCTCACTTTATTATATTAAATAAAAGCTGCATATGCGCTTGATAATCATAAGTAAAACGATTAATTTGCTTGATATAAATATAAATATTGATATTTTGACTGGAAAAAACTGTTTGACAAATTAATTTTATTAAGTATAATGACAACATGTTGAGTAAGGAAAGCTAGCGGACTTAACAAAAAGAAAGAAACAAAAAGAGGAGGAAATGATTATGACAGAAGAAATTATGAATGCGATTTCAAGTGAAGTCTACGGCGTCTGGTTCTTGATCGGTGCGGCACTGGTGTTCTGGATGCAGGCAGGTTTCGCGATGGTGGAGGCAGGATTTACCAGAGCGAAAAATACTGGTAACATCATCATGAAGAACCTGATGGACTTCTGTATCGGTACCGTGATGTTTATCCTGATCGGTTTCGGTTTGTTCTTAGGTGAGGATGTGGCAGGTATCGTTGGTAAGCCTGGATTTGATATCTTCACAAATTATGCAAATTTTGATTGGTCAAACTTCGTATTTAACTTAGTGTTCTGTGCTACGACAGCAACGATCGTATCCGGAGCGATGGCAGAGAGAACAAAGTTCTTATCCTACTGTGTATATTCCGCAGTAATCTCCGCAGTCATATATCCGATTGAAGCACACTGGACATGGGGCGGCGGCTGGTTGTCTAAGATGGGCTTCCACGATTTCGCCGGTTCCAACTGTATCCACATGGTTGGTGGTATTTGTGCCCTGATCGGTGCAGCAATCCTTGGACCACGTATTGGTAAGTTCAAGAAGCAGAAGGATGGAAGCATCAAGGTTGGTGCATTCCCAGGACATAACTTGGCACTTGGTGCACTTGGTGTATTTATCCTGTGGCTTGGCTGGTATGGATTTAATGGTGCAGCCGCAACATCAGTTCCGCAGCTTGGTGCGATATTCACAACAACAACGATTGCTCCTTCCGTTGCAACAGTCGTATGTATGATCTTTACATGGATCCGTTATGGTAAGCCGGATGTATCTATGTGTCTGAATGCATCTCTGGCAGGTCTGGTAGCGATCACAGCACCATGTGATGTTGCAGATGCGACTGGCGCAATTGTCATCGGTGCGGTATCCGGTGTACTCGTAGTATTTGGTGTATGGCTGCTTGATAACAAACTCCGTGTCGATGATCCGGTTGGTGCCGTAGCCGTTCACATGATGAATGGTATCTGGGGTACGATCGCAGTTGGACTTTTCGCAACAGACAGTACACCTACCTATTCTCTTGCAGATGCAAATGGTGACAAATTACTTGGTCTTTTCTATGGTGGTGGATTCAAGCTCCTTGGTATTCAGTTGACAGGTATGCTTGCAACAGCCGCATGGACAGCCGTTACAATTACAATCACATTCCTTTTAATCAAGAAAATCTTCGGTCTGCGTGTATCCGCAGAGGAGGAAATCACAGGTCTGGATGCAACCGAGCATGGCTTGGAGACAGCTTATGCAGGATTCATGACATATGGCGATCACATCAGCAGCGATGGCACGACAACGGTATCAACTCCTGCGATTCCGGAGAATGCAGTCCCTGAGGATGAGGCAGTTCCGGTTCAGGTTATGAGTGGTGGCACAGGTGTTGCTTCGGATGTCAAGCTTACAAAGATTTCTATCATATGTAAGCAGAATAAGTTTGAGGATCTGAAGAATGCTTTGAATGATGCCGGTGTAACAGGTATCACAGTCACTCAGGTACTTGGATGTGGTGCCCAGAAGGGTCAGACAAAGTACTACCGTGGTGTTAAGATGGATATGACATTGCTTCCAAAGGTAAAGGTGGAAGTCGTTGTCAGCAAGGTTCCGGTTGCTACCGTTGTAAAGGCAGCAAAGAAGGCGCTTTATACTGGTAGCATCGGTGATGGCAAGATCTTTGTCTATGGTGTTGAGAATGTAATCAAGGTTCGTACCGGAGAAGAAGGCTACGATGCTTTGCAGGGAGAAAACTAAATCATTTCCTTACATATAAAGAAAGGCGGTCTGTATGTTATGTGCAGACCGCCTTTTGCTATAAGGTTTCACCGGATACAAGATGATTCAGGAAACATGAACCTTTTGCTGAATCCATGCATTGTAGATTTTGAATGGCTTTTCGAACAGTGGCTGTGCAAGTATGATCACGAGAATTATCGCGATGATAAGCCATAAAATATTTGCCCATCCATGAAAATGCTGATACAGGAACGGATATGTCTCCACGTATTCCAGATAGAAGAGAACCGGACGATGGAAGAAATAAATCGACATGGATTCTTTTCCGAGAGCATCTAAATGGAATATCTTATGCCTTGGGATGATACTTAAAATACATACACCAATAATAAATGTGATCATATATGCGGATAGCCGGAATAAAATACCGACCTCACCAGCATCGTCCAACAGGGCTTCATATGAACTTCTGCCGGTGAAGAAGCGGCGGAAGATGTAAAAACTGTCAATATTTAAACGGCAAATAATAAAAAATGCAAGGACGGTCACCGATGCAAGAATCTGCATAACCGGACGGTGAAGCTGGTATTCTAATTTGTTCAAATTGCACATCCACCCGAGCACAAACCATGGGAAGAATACAAGACACCGGGAAAAAGCAAATACATCCCCGATTCCGTTGTCATAGCCAGCCAGAAGTGCAGCCAAAACTGCGATGGCTAAGATTTTGCGCTTATCGACATGGCGAAGCAGATAGGCACATGTATAGAATACACACATGGCGAAAAGGTACCACGGAACGCCGTCGGTTTTCACAAGTGAAAATGTAAGTCCGGGACTGGTCAGCCGTTGGAATGGAAAGATCAGCAGCTTCAACAGGACATACAGACCTGCAAAATTCGCAAGTTTTTTGCAGAAGCGTTCCTTTGTCTGAATCGCATGCTCGCACATCAATCCACTTGCAAATACAAATAAAGGCATGTGAAAACTGTAAATAAACAAAAATAAAGATTTACACATGTTGGAATGATAATCAATTCCGCTCTCTAAAAAATGTCCAGCGACAACACAGATGATCAAAAATCCTTTTACATTGTCCAGCCAGATGTTCCGTTTTTGCGTAGACATAGAAAGAACTCCTTTTCTTATAATAAATAATATGCTATAAAAGCCGTCGTTTATAGTAGTCTTGTCGGGGACAAAAGTCAATAGAAATTCATTGTGCAAAATGTCCTCTTTTTTTCTTGAAAGCGCAAATCCATTGGTAAATACTTAAGAAAATGCCAAAAAGCCTTGCAAATTCAAGGAAAGTGGCGTAATATCATGTCAACAAATGAAATAAATGACAACATAGTGATACTGAAAAATATACATACAAATTTTACGGAGGAATGGATTATGGCAGTAAAGAAAGCAACAGTTGATGCAACTATGGCAAAGGTAGAAGCTGCAAAGGCAGCAGCTCCAGCTAAGAAAGCACCTGCAAAGAAAGCAGCTCCAGCTAAGGCAACCGCTCCTAAGGCAGTAAAGCTTTTTGTTGAGTATCAGGGTGGTCAGGTTTCCACAGAAGATATCGCAGCAAAGGCAGCAGAGGCAAGTGGAAAGAAAGCAATCAAGGAGTTGAACGTATACTATCAGCCAGAGACAAATATGGTATACTATACAGCAGATGGAACAGAGGGTTCTTTCTCATTATAATTTGTATTCCCAAAACCTTTCATAAAAAAAGAAGCACTCGATATAATTAATCGGGTGCTTCTTTTTATGCTTTGGTATAAAGCTGGGGAAACTTAAATTCCTTTCGCTTTTGCAGTGCAGGCTTTCATGGCATCCATGACCGCACCGCGGAAGCCTTTTTCTTCTAAGACACGAACTGCTTCAATCGTTGTTCCGGCAGGAGAGCATACCATATCTTTGAGCTCTGCAGGGTGCTTTCCAGTCTCTAATACCATCTTTGCACTTCCGAGTACCGCCTGGGCTGCGAATTTATATGCCTGTGCCCGTGGCATACCATCGGCTACTGCTGCATCAGCCATCGCTTCGATAAACAGAAATACATAAGCTGGCGAACTGCCGCTGACAGAGACAACAGCATCCATCAGGGATTCAGGGATTGCCTCGGCAAGTCCAAAGCTACTCAGTAATTTCAATACATATGCAAATTCATCTTCTGTGACAAGGTTGTTCTTGCAGACACCTGTGATGCCTTCTCCAACAAGGGCTGGTGTATTTGGCATGGTACGAACGATCTTTACATCACCAAGCCGCTCTCCAAGCCAAGCCAGTGTCTTGCCCGGTGCGATCGTAACGATGATCTGCCCGGCAGGGAGTGTTGGCTGGATCTCTGCGATCACCGTCTCGTAATACTGAGGTTTTACGGATAAGAATAATACGTCTGCCTGTGTGGATACTTCCGTATTCGATGCAGTTGTACAGATACTAAGGGTTTCCTTTGCTTTCTCACGTGCAGCTTCCGATGCATCTGCTGCGATGATTTCCGAAGCATCGATTCCAGCGTGTGCTTTCAGACCGCCGATAATGGCGCTTGCCATATTTCCACAACCAATAAATCCAACTTTGTATTTCATGCTTGTTCATCCTTTCTGTCTTTGCTTGTCTGATTATTCAAAAGCCATGCGTGCCTGCAAACCAAAATCCGGTCGGTCGGTAATGATTCCATCGACACCCTTGTGAATCAGCTTGCTCATCTTTGCAATATCATTGACTGTCCATGCGTAAACCTCTTTATGATGCAGATGCATGCGCAGGAGAAATTCTCGTGTCACGAACTGGAAATGCGGGGAGATAAAATCTGCCTTGCATACATGTAACCGGTGAAGCGGAAAATATTCGTTTAACCGGTGGACAATCGTGTTACGTGGTGTCCCAATCAGCAGCCCCGCTTTGATGTTCGGATCGATCTCCTTGATACGAAGTACCGAACGGTCAATAAATGACTTCATCATATAATCGGAGTAATCATAATAGCGTTCCACCAGATCAATGATTTTCTGTTCATATCCAGTTTCTTTTAACTCGATATCCAGCTTGATTTTTCCGCGGCACAGCTCCAATACTTCCTGTAAAAGCGGAACCCGGTAACCGTGTGTGCCGGTGATTCTACAGATTTCGTCATAGGTAAGTTGGCGGATATCCGTGTCGTTTAAATCTGGATTGTGAAATGCAATCAACTGATGATCCTTCGTTCGACGGATATCAAACTCTGCAAAATCTGCCTGCAGATTGATCGCAATCTGAAACGCCTCCAATGTGTTTTCGTGGGTGGCGAGTGCCGAAGCACCCCGATGTGCGATGATCGCAGTCATCATAGAGCATCATCTCCGCGCTCTCCGGTACGAATACGTACAGCATCTTCTATATCATATACAAAAATCTTACCATCCCCATAACTTCCGGTTGGAATACGTTCTGTAACCATGGCGATCAACTTCTCGCATACATCATCGGAGACAACGGTCTCAACCTTCAGTTTCGGGAGAAGATTGACGAAATAATCGCCGTTATGGTGCTGGGACTTATATCCCTTCTGGTTACCGTAGCCCATGATATTGCTGACCATAGCTCCGGTTGTGCTGCATTCATCCAAAATCTCTTTCATGTCATCCAGCTTCTCAGGTCGGATGATCACTTCCACTTTTTTCATCTTGATACCTCCTGATCCTGTCATTTAAATATTGGTACCACGTAATTCGATGATCGGTGCGCCCTTGCCATTGATATAATCGCCGGTGATGGTGACACGACCGATGTTATCGTCGCGCGGAATCTCATACATAATATCCATCATGAATTTCTCGATGATCGCACGGAGTGCGCGGGCACCTGTCTTTTTCTCCATCGCTTTTTCTGCGATTGCTTCATAGGCACTGTCATCGAATTCCAGATCTACCTCATCCAATGCAAGCAGCTTCTTGTACTGCTTGAGAATTGCATTTTTTGGCTCCTTTAAGATCTTGATGTACATGTCCTTGTCCAGCGAATCCAGAGTGAAAAGCACTGGGAGACGACCAAGGAACTCTGGAATCATACCGAATTCACGCAGATCTTCCGTTGTTACTTCCTTGATCAGGTTATCGTTCTTGTCATATTTATCCTTCAGGTCTGCGGCAAAGCCCATAGAAGACTGTTTGTTCAGACGCTGCTTGATGATGTCCTCGATATCCGGGAATGCACCACCGCAGATAAATAAGATATTCCGTGTATTCATCGTTGTCATCGGCGTCATGGCATTCTTGCTGCCGGAACCGACAGGTACCTCAACCTCGGCACCTTCTAAGATCTTCAGAAGTCCCTGCTGTACAGACTCTCCACTGACATCACGGCTGCGCGTCTCTTTCTTCTTCGCAATCTTATCGATCTCATCGATAAAGACGATTCCACGCTCGGCTTTTTCAACATCATTGTCCGCAACGGCAAGAAGTTTGGAGAGAATGCTTTCTACATCATCGCCAATATAACCAGCCTCAGTCAGCGTGGTCGCATCGGTGATTGCGAGTGGCACCTGCAGAATCTTGGCAATCGTCTGAACCAGATAGGTTTTACCACAGCCGGTAGGCCCGAGCATGAGCATGTTGGATTTTTCAATCTCAATGTCATCCATTGTGTCTGTGATCACACGCTTGTAATGGTTGTAGACGGCAACGGACATGGCACGCTTTGCGTATTCCTGTCCGACGACATATTCGTCAAGCATTGCCTTGATCTTATGTGGGGCTGGAACATCTGCCATTGTGAGTGGTTTTTGTTCCTTTTCTTCCTTCTGTTTTTTCTTCTTTTTGACCTTCTGGGAAGTCGGGATATCATCAAATGGCATGAACTGCGACATGTTGATATTCGGCATCTTGGAGAGGTCTAAAAACTGCATCGCTCCGTTGTTGAAGGAGTCGAAACTTTTCTGCATACAGTCGTTGCAGATATACATATTTCCCGGCATCCGGATAAATGGACCGGCCTCGGATTCCGGTCTGCGACAGAGATAGCAATACTTTTCGTACTCATCATCGTCGTTGTTATTCTGATTATTTCCGTTGTTGTCTGGCATAATTTCCTCCTTATGTATGCGCATAAAAATGCACCCTTATTATAGCACGGAAATATACATATGACTATGGAATATTTATGCAGACAGCGATATAATGAAGAAATGAAAGTGAATACAGAAATACAATAAGGAAACGAAAAAATCAAATATAGCTATATGGTCTGGAGGAATGAAATATGAAGAAACGAATTACTGAATATCTGGCATATATTGATGCGCTGTTAGAAAAAGAGGATGTCGACTGGGAACATGAGAAGGAAAAGCATCTTGTACAGATCGCGTTTTTTGCACATGAGCGGCAGGTACACCTTATTGTCATGGCACTGTTTGCATTGGCAACTGTGATTTCAATCTTGTATTTGAATTTTAGCGGCTCACTGATCATCGTTGCGCTTGTGTTTGCGCTTTTGGTGCTGCTGATTCCTTATGTGATGCATTATTACCTATTAGAAAACAGTGTACAGAAAATGTACGAACAATATGACCGGATGATGAATAAGATCGAGCCATCCTTTCAGGTGAAACCGGACGATAAAAAATAAAACAAGGTTCCGTTTGCGGTATAAAAACTATACCACAGGCGGAACCTTTTTCTTTGTTATTATCGCTTACTCTGATTTCCATCTACGGCATCTTCCACGCCGTCCACAGCATCCTTGACACCATTTCCGACACCTTCGGCAGCATCCTTGACACCTTCACCAACGCCTTCTGCTGCGTCCTTGACACCTTCGCCGACACCGTCCGCGGCATCTTTGATTCCATTTCCAACGCCATTGGAATTTGTTGCATTTCCGCCAGTTGCGTTGTTATTTTCGGTTGTCATCTGTGTCTGTTCCGAAGTGGTTGCATTATCCTTGCTCGTCTCATCCATACCACATCCACACATACAGATAGAAAGCATCATAGCAGTTGCTGCAATGGCAGCGGTTGTTTTAAATTTCTTCATAATAAAACACTCCTTATCTAGTTTTCATTCTATAAAAATAGTATGAACCTAAATAAGGAGATTATTTTACCAATTTCCGGTAATTTTTGAAATTCAATCCGACGGTGTCAGACAGGTGCAGTCATCGGGATCGGTACAGCTTTCGCAGTTTCGCTTCTGGTCAAGCGGATTGCAAAGCTCCAATGGCTTGATGTTCCGGTCTAAGAGGCTTCCGCTTACAAAGCTCATGCAGACAGACTCCTCCGGACTTGCAAGCGTGCCCTTGGATACGAGCGCTTTTCCGTTGTGAGGGATCCGGTATTGGTTGTAGTAGATGGATTTCACGATCAGGGTAAGTCCTACCGTCATTTCCGCATTTGCAATATCGAAGTTTAATACTTTGGACATTGCCATCAGATTCAGTCCCTGCGAAACCGTTCCGTTCGTGGAGAGGAATCCGATAAAGTTCAGGTTTGGTGTTGCTACAGTCGTATCCGTGTAGGTGACTCCATATGGGGCAAACAGCTGCATCGTTACGGAAGTTGGATTGGTATCTTCATCGTATTCCGGATCGGTTGTTGCGGAAGGGAGATAGACAACACCTGTGACAGGGAGGGTTGCAAGCAGCCGTTTGCAACAGTCATAGATATAGATGACAAAATCCACAGTCAGGTTTGTGAGTGTCAGCTCGTAGCAGTTTGGACGTCCGGCAATCGGCTTGATTGTTACGGAAGGTGCTGCC
>OGLM01001125.1_pt1 | contig 29065 bp, 26 predicted proteins | sample 1572531 | NCBI WGS metagenome assembly OGLM01 (sample SAMEA2581909, study PRJEB24529) | metagenome | biome: Human gut stool | place: China | collected 2011 | reverse complement strand
TCGGTCGAGCGGTCGCCGCGGCCGGATATGATGAGCGGCGTTCTCGCCTCATCGATAAGTATCGAGTCGACCTCGTCGACTATCGCGAACGAGTGACCGCGCTGAACCTTGAGCTCTTTGTAGGGCACCATGTTGTCACGCAGATAGTCGAAGCCCATCTCGTTGTTAGTGCCGTAGGTTATGTCGGCGGCGTATGCCTCGCGGCGCTCGTCGTTGTTCTTTTCATGGATTATCAGACCGACCTTGAGCCCGAGGAAGCGGTAGACCTTGCCCATCCACTCGCTGTCGCGGCGTGCGAGGTAGTCGTTGACCGTGACGATGTGGACCCCTTTGCCGGAGAGCGCGTTGAGATAAGCGGGGAGCGTTGCGACGAGCGTTTTGCCTTCGCCGGTCTTCATCTCCGCGATGCGTCCCTGATGCAGAACGATACCGCCGAGGATCTGCACGGGGAAGTGCTTCATTCCGAGCACGCGCCACGATGCCTCACGGCAGGCGGCGAACGCCTCGGGCAGGATATCGTCAAGGGTCTCGCCGTTGGCGAGGCGCTCCTTGAAATAAGGGGTTTTTGCCTTGAGCTCCTCGTCGGTGAGTTTTGAATATTCCTCGTCAAGCGCGAGCACCTTGTCCTTTATCGGCGTGATACGCTTGATTTCTCTCGAAGAGTAGTCTCCGAAAATTTTCTTTAAAAGACCCATAGAAAGTCACCTCAAAAATTTCTTCTTGCCTTAACGGCTTGGATATGTTAATATCGGATTGATATATTATGCTATTATAAGGGAAACGGAGCGGTGAAAAATGCCTAAAAGAAGCGATTATATCTCGTGGGACGAGTATTTTATGGGGATCGCGATGCTCTCGGCTTGCAGGAGCAAGGATCCGAACACCCAGGTGGGTGCCTGCATCGTAAACGACAGAAACAGGATAATGTCCGTCGGTTATAACGGCTTCCCCTCCGGCTGCGACGACGACGAGTTCCCGTGGGAGCGCGAGGGAAATGCGTTTGATACAAAATACCCCTATGTCTGTCACGCAGAGCTCAATGCGATATTAAACGCCAGCGGCGACCTGCGCGGATGCAAGGTCTATGTCGCGCTTTTTCCCTGCAACGAATGCGCCAAGGCGATAATCCAGAGCGGGATAAAAGAGGTAATTTATATCAGCGACAAGTACCGCAACACCGACAGTGTGCGCGCATCGAAAAGAATGTTCGACGCCGCGGGAGTGAAATACACGAAGCTCGAGATGAAGCGCGACAAGCTCGTTATCGACTTCAGCGAAAACTCAATATAAAATCAAACTTTTCTGCGTCGCCTTTTCGGCGGCGCTTCAGTCTGTCGAAAAAAGTCTGTCATTGCACGGACTCCAGGCTCCCCTGTGTAAGGGGAGCTGTCACGGCTAAGCCGTGACTGAGGGGTTGTTGTAATGAAAGTTCAAAATACTCAGCATTTTGAAAATTTTTCCCTTATTCAGAACAATCCCTCCGGCGCTTCGCGCCACCTCCCTTTACACAAGGGAGGCTTTGATTTATGCAAGTTCCCCAAAACCGGGTATCGACACGCTCCTGCGTCGCCTTTCGGCGGCGCTTTTTTATATATCGACAGTCAGCTCGACCGGGCAATGGTCGGAGCCGAATATCTCCTGATGTATTTTCGCGCCGGTAAGCCGGCTGTTGAGCCGCTCGGAGCAGAGGAAATAGTCGATGCGCCAGCCCGTGTTCCGCTCGCGTGATTTGAAGCGGTAGCTCCACCAGCTGTACTGCCCCTCAGCGTCGGGATAGAAATATCTGAATGTATCAGTGAAGCCCGCGGAGAGCAGTTCGGTCATCTTGCTTCTCTCTTCGTCCGTGAATCCGGGGTTCTTGCGGTTCGTCTTGGGATTCTTTAAATCTATCTCGTTGTGCGCAACATTCATATCGCCGCAGACTATTACGGGCTTGTCCCTGTCGAGCGAAAGAAGATAGTCCCTGAACGCATCCTCCCATGTCATTCTGTAGTCGAGCCGTGCGAGCCCGTCCTGCGAATTGGGGGTATAGACGCAGACGAAATAGAATTTTTCAAATCCGAGCGTTATCACGCGCCCCTCGCGGTCGTGCTCGGGAATGCCGATGCCGTATGACACGCTCAAAGGCTCTTCGCGCGAAAAGACCGCCGTGCCGGAATAGCCCTTTTTCTCGGCGTAGTTCCAGTAGCAGTGATAGCCCTCGGGCGCAAAGTCGACCTGCCCCGCCTGAACCTTCGTCTCCTGCAGGCAGAGGATATCGGCATCAAGCGCCGCGAAAGCCTCTGAAAAGCCCTTGCCGATGCACGCTCTTATTCCGTTGACATTCCATGAGATGAGCTTTTTCTCCGCCATGCCGCAGACTCCTTTCGGGGGTGTATCTTATGCGCCGGAGCACATATACCTTGATATTATATCATAACTTTCGGCGAATTTCCATAACTTTATAAAAGCGAATGTAAACAATCTATTACTAAAAAACGCCCAATGATGTTATCTTGCATAAAAACACAGCGTTATTAATTTTGTTTTTATCAAAATTTACTTGACATTATTAGTTAATTAGTGTAAATTTATAGTGCACTGTGTTGCCTTGTCAAGTGCAACACAAAAACGGGCGGAAAGACCCGAAAATATTTTATGAAAGGTTTTTGACATGAAAAAGAATCTTCTGAAGATCGCTTCCCTGCTTCTTGTCCTCGCGATGATATTCTCGTTCGCGGCGTGCAAGAGCGACAAGGACAACGGCGATTCCACAGCCCCCTCCGAAAGTTCCGCAGACGCGAACAACACCGTCTCCGACGAGAGCACCCCCGCAGAGGCCTCAAGTGAGGACGCTTCTGCCGAGTCCACCGAGGCCGAGACCGTTACCGACGCTTCCGGCAAGGTCATCGAGACCAAGCCCGCCGACAGCGGCAAAGCTCCCGTAGTTACCTCGAAGGGCAACAAGGCTCCCTCGAGCACCGCGGATATCCTCAACTATTACAACGCCGCCACAAAAGCTGCAGTTTCCGGCAAGGTCGGCTTTGCAAAGCACAGAGAGACCAAGAACGAGAAGATCGAGGCAAACGCTGTTGTCAAGCAGTTCAAGAGCCTTATCTACAAGTTCATGGGCATCGGTAAAGATAACGCATACAAAGAGACCGTCACCAAGGGTCAGTGGAATACCGATACCAACAAGTATTTCCTCAGAGTTTCGACCCTCGGCACGGGCGATGTCACCGCAGCTTCCTGCAAACAGAGCGGCTCGAATTACATAATCACCATCAACATCAAGAACGGCAATTCCTATGCAACCAAGGGCACCGCGACCTGCAACGCTCCCCTCGACAAGAGCGGAATCTGCGTCGGCGACAAGGATAAGGGCTACTATGACCACAAGAGAGCCAGCTGCATCTATGACGCCATCGACGAAGTTTACGGCGGCGCAAAGGTCACCGAGAGCTACTCGGGCGCAGTCGTTACCGCAACCATCGACGCCGCGACCGGTCATTTCGTCAAGCTCGATGTCAAGTTTGATATCACCGTCAACATCGACATCGGTATCGGCAAGCCCACCGCTACCGGAACATCATATGTAAGCTATTCCAACTTCAAATATTGATTTTTCTAAGGGGATAGAAAACAATGAATAAGAACCTTAAGAGAATCGCGGCTCTTCTGCTCGCGATCGCTATGGTTGCAAGCTTCGCGGCATGCAAGAACGACAAAAATAACAACGACACAACTGCCGCCGGCGACATTGCCATAAACGGCGACGCTATTGCGGACGATCTGCTTCCCGAGGCCTCCTCGGAAGCAACCTCCGACTCGACCGCAGCCGAGACCGAGATAGTGACCGACAAAGAGGGGCACACCGTCATCGAGACCAAGGCTCCCGCCGACAACTCCGCGAAGCCCTCGAACGGCAAGCCCGAGAGCTATGCCGAGATCCTCGCCGCTTACAGAGACGTTCTCAATCTCGCTAAGAGCAGCAAGGTCGGCTATGAGAAGTCCGAGTGGCAGACCCTGCCTAAGGATAAGAGAAACTTCGACGGCTTTGTTATCAATGCGGCTCTTCCCGTTGCCGAGCTGTTCATGACCAGCGAAAAGGATGCCAAGGGCAAGAAGCACGAGAACAATCCGAAGGGCACCGACATGAAGTGGTTCCCGATCTACCAGCATCCCACAAAGGGCTGCACCCTGACCGATGTCAGCAAGATAAAGAGCGCAAAGTGCGAGGTTCTCTCGAACGGCAACTACAAGATTACGATAGTCCTCAAGGCGGACATCAACCCCGAGCCCTGCGACCCCAAGACGGGCGTTATCTCCAAGGGCTTCACCGGAACGATGTTCAGCCCCCTTGCAAAGGCCGATATCGACAACACCCTCAAGAACGACTCCAGAGTCACAAAGGTCGTCAAGGATGTTGAGTATTCGCTCAAGTATTATGACTGCACCGCAGTTCTTACTTACAATCCCAAGAACAACCACATGGTTGCACTCAACCAGTATATGCATGTTCTTATCACCGGCTCCGGCAAGGTGCTCGGCAGCAAGTTTAACGGCAGTGCTGTTCTCGACAACTTCCTTGAGATAAGCAACGTCAAGTATTGATCGAATCATAAGGACTGCCGCTTTCGCGCAGACCGAATAGCAAAATAAGAACCGCAATTCGCAATCAAAGCTGCGAGTTGCGGTTCAACTTTTTCGGATATAACAAATAATCTTGAATTTTTGTCGAAAATAGGATATAATTAGCTGACTTCAAAAGATTTGTGAGGTGCCTATGGACAGAGAAAACAGGAAATTCCTGAAAAAGCTTTCGATATGCATTGTTGTTCTGTTTGTTATAGTGACATCAGTCAACCTGTGCGTGATGAATTTTACGCCGATAAACAGACTTCTCGGCGGATATGAGGAGCAGAAGCTCGATCTTTCCCGCGCGGACGGAGCGAACATTACCTACAACGACGACGGCACGATAACCCTCGGCGAGGGATATGCAGAGCTCGAATTCACGGGGATAGACGCGCGCGTCGGTTCGATAGGGTTTGATATTGACTTCGGAGATTCGACAAAGGGCGGAAAAGTGTGCGCCGACTTTGCGGATGCCACGAGTTCCTATTACCGCAAGAATCTTACAAGGCTCACGATTGGCAAGAATCTTGACAATGTCATGGTCTGCAATTTTTCGGGCGATGTTTCGCGCCTCCGTTTTGAGATATCCCTCGATGATTATCAAAGTGCAACGCTCAAGGGCATAACACTCAATCAGTCAATAAGTCCCATGCATATAGCCGAAATAGTCGGCTTGTGGTTCCTTGTTGCACTGGGCCTGACAATACTCATCTATATGATCGCCAATCCCGTCGGCGCCCGCAAGAAGTTCTCTGAAAACAGAGTCGGCTGTGCGCGTGTTGCGGCATTCATAACCGCCGCCGCTATGGTGTTCACGGTCTGCCTTACTGTTACCAATGTCATGAAAGGCTGGTCGACCACGCACTACAGCTTCACTTCGCAGGAGGGCAACCAGATAAGCAAAGAGCTTGTTGACGCATTTGAGCATCACCAGGTGAACCTCCTCGAAGAGCCGAGTGAGGATCTTCTCAAGCTGGACGACCCATATGAATATGTGAAGCGTGACGCAGAGGTGGGCTCGGGCAATTTCCTTTGGGATCACTGCTTCTATAACGGAAAATATTATTCGTATTACGGCATCGGTCCTGTTCTTGCTCTGTTTTTGCCGTATCATCTGATAACGGGATACTATTTCCCGTCCGGATGGGCGACGCTTATGTTCTCGCTCATCGGAATCCTCTTCCTGACAAAGATATATCTCGCGGTGATAGAGAAAAAATTCCGTGACTTGCCGACTAACACGGTTACAGCAGGACTGATAACTTTGCAGTTGTCATCGGGAATAATGTTCTCTGCGGCGCGCCCGCTTTTCTATGAGCTCGCAATAGCTTCTGGCTTCATGTGCGTTGCCATCGGCGCGTATCTGCTGATGACCTCGAATATCCTGTGGGACGGAAAGATTTCATATGTCCGTCTCGGTTTTGCCTCGTTCTTCCTCGGATATGCCGTGCTCTGCCGCCCGACGCTCGCGGTCTATTGCATCGCCGCGCTGTTCTTCTTCGCGGGCGGACTCAAAAAGGCACTTGACGGACTTGAAAAGAGGCAGAAGACCCGCACGTTCTTCAAATATGCGGCTGTCGCGCTCGTTCCCCTCGGCATTATAGCCCTCGGGCAGATGACATATAATTATCTGCGCTTTGACAATCCGCTCGATTTCGGTATTCAGTATTCGCTGACGATAAACGACTTCACCCACGCGGAATTCCACTGGAAATATGTGCTCATCAATATGTACGCATATCTCTTCAACATGCCGCATTTCACTCCCAGAAAGTTCACATATCTCGCTTCTTCGGCGGAGCGTTTCGGGATCAACGGATATACGTTCTTCGACGATGCGGGCAAGAACCTTGTCTCAGTCGGAATCATATACCGCGCTCTGCCCATGTTCGCCTATCTCTTCTCGGGCAAGGCATTGCAGCGCGTCGAGAAGAAAAAGCGCGTATTGCCTATCCTGCTTATCGGCGTGACCTGCATTCTCATGCCGCTCGTGATAATCTTCTCCTCGTGGGAGAGCGGATATGCCGTGCGCTACAATGCGGACTTCTCGTGGCAGATGGTCATCGGTGCGCTCGTTGTTGCATTCACGCTCTATAAGAGCATCAAGTCCGAAAGCACAAAGAAGCTCGTCGATCTGATATTCACGTTCTCTACCGTTGTTTGCGTATATGTGAATATAGCTCAGCTCATTGCATTTACGAGCGTTGAACCGGCGTTTTGGATAAATCTTTGGAAATAAAAACCGATCTTGTTCGCTGCGGCACGCTTTCACAAGAAGGCGTGCCGCCGTTATATTCGCCCTGCGGACGGGGTCAGAATATAAGGTAATATTATGGATATAAAAGATGAAAGAATAGATGGCGGAAAAGCGTTCGACTGGGGCAGAACCTCAGGCGATTATACACGCTTTCGCGATATATACCCGACGGAGTTCTACGAAAAAATAGCCGCGCGCGGTATCGGCATTTCAGGTCAGAGCGTGCTCGACCTCGGTACCGGCACGGGCGTTCTGCCGCGCAATATGTACCGCTTCGGCGCGAAGTGTACGGGACGGACATATCCCTGGAGCAGATAGAGCAGGCTAAAAAGCTCTCGGAGGGCATGGACATCGGATATTACGCGATGCCCGCCGAGAAGATAGACTTTCCGGACGCGTCCTTTGACGCCGCGACTGGAGCGGAGCGGGCGAAACAATGCACGCGATAGAAGTGCCCGCCTGCTACGGCGAAAAATTCGAGCTCGTGCATCACGAGGAGTGGAAGCTGAAAGTACATTTCACGCGCGCGAGCTGGAACGGCAGGATGAAAGCCTGCCGCGGAATCGGTACGTCGCTGTCGCCAGAGGAGATAGGAAGCTGGGAGCGCGAACATCTTGAAATGCTCAAAGAAAACGCACCGGAGGAGTTCGATGTTCTCCACTTTGCCGCCATGGCGGAGCTCAGGAAAAAAGACTGATAAAACAGTAAAGCCTACCCGGGAGCGGGTAGGCTTTTTGTATCAAATACCGTTAAAGAGCTTGTTTATATTCGACAGATTTAAATCTGTCACTTTTTCAGTTGCCCGATCTGTTCGCAGTATGCACTGCCGTGTAGCTCCAATAAACGTATCAGCTCCCGGCTTTCATTGCCGCCGAGGGCTTTCATCGCCTGCTCTTCCTGCCGCAAAAGCGGGACTATAATATCCTCGCAAAGCTTTCTGCCTTTTTCTGTCAGAGTGATGCCCTTGTTTTTGCGGTTCTCCGGCAGCTCTTTGAGCTCGACAATGCCGTCGTCAAGAAATGATTTTACGGTGAGATTTATCGACTGCTTCGGATAATGTGTGTCGTCGCTTATCTGCTTTTGGATGCAGCCGTCGCCCAGTTCGCAGATTTCCTCCAGTACCATCAGACTGAGATAATTCAGCCCTTTTGACTTGACGTAGTTTTCATACGCCCTGTCCATATTCTGAAACTGCTGTATCAGCTTGTCCTGTATCGAGTCCATAATAGTCTCCTTTATGCGTAGCGGTATTTGCTTTTCATGCGCTTGAAATAAAAAACAGAGAGAAGAATGCTCATTACTTCGGCAACCGGCATGGATATCCATACGCCGTCCACGCCCTTCAGCCACGGCAGGATAAGCAGCGGAATAATGAGAAAAATCACCGCACGGACATAACGACCGCCCATGTTGTGCGGTATAAAGGCGTTCTGTACGATATAACCCGTGTGGACACATTCGAGGGGTACAAAGAGGATTTGACCCTATATTGCAGCCGACGGGCAAGGTAATAGAAAATTTACATCACGACTTATCAAGAATATCTTGAAGTATTCGACAGATTGTGCTATACTGAATAATGTTATTTTAGACGCTGCAAGGGGGTATTCCTTTGACATACAGTTATAACCGCCTGTGGAAACTGCTGATAGACCGGGGATTGACAAAAACCGAACTGAAAAGCATTGCAGGCGTAAGTACAAACATTATTGCTAAAATGGGCAAGAATGAACCAATTTCGATGGAAAGTCTTGCAAAAATTACAACTGCTCTGCAATGCGGGGTTGATGATATTGTTGAACTGAAAGCAGATAGGAACGATAGAAAATGAGCAATCCAAAAGTGTTAGATTTATTCTCCGGCGCAGGCGGTTTTAGTTTGGGTTTTGAACTTGCCGGCTGTAAAATAATCGGAGCAATTGAGCATGACAAGTGGGCCGCTGATACATTTCAGCGTAACCACATTGGAACAAAAATGCTTTTGGGAGATATAGAATCTTTTGATAATGAATATATAAAGCAGGAAATTCCCACCATTGACATGATTATAGGCGGACCACCTTGCCAAGGTTTTTCTGTCTGTCTCAAAAATGCAGGCGACCCTAAAGACCCGCGAAATTCTCTATTTACTGAATATGTTCGCATTGCAAAACTTTACAAGCCTACAGTGCTTGTTCTTGAAAATGTTCCAAACATTACCAAGGCAAAAACAAAATCTGGTGAAAAAGTAGTTGAAATAATTCAAAGGGAATTTGAACAAATCGGATACCATGTATATAGCACGGTATTAACTGCGAGTGATTACGGGGTTCCACAAATGCGGCAACGATTCATTTTGATTGCTTCGAAGCAGGAACTAAAAAGACCTTTTCCAAAAGCTACCCACTATGTAGGCGATTCCGATTTAACGGAAAAAGATGAGAATATATTTTCTGTAAAGAACGGTCTGGTTAGATGCCCTACATTATGGGAGGCAATTTCTGATTTGCCAGATATTGAGGCGCGACAAGGTAGCGAAGAAATGGATTATACCGATGAACCGAAAAACAGCTATCAAGAGTATTGCCGCAATGGGTCTGCGATTTTGCACAATCATTTGGCTATGAAACATACCAAAAGATTAGTAGAGCGCTTTAGCCAAATGACGTGGGGACAGTCTATCTCAGATATTACTGATGATAGATTGAAGCAAAGGAAAAGAAACGGTAACGGTGCTATATCAGATTCCCCATTTGACCAAAACAATCGAAGAATGCACCCCAACAGGATATGCCATACTATTACGGCGACTTTTTACGGAAATTTTGTTCATCCATATAAGAACAGAAACTTTACCGCAAGAGAAGGTGCAAGGATTCAGTCATTCCCCGACAGTTATGTGTTTTTAGGGAAACCGACTGTTGTTAGTAAAAAACTGTTGCTAAAAGAAGGGCGAACAGGAGAAGCCTATCTGTGCCAATATAGCCAAATAGGAAATGCTGTTCCACCTTTAATGGCCAAAGCAATCGCACAAAATATACTTGCACAAGTAAAGTTTGACGAACAGGGGGCGAAGGAATGAGTATATTTGTCCATGGTGACAATCTCACCCAAAAAGAAACACACAGGACAAAGTATAATGATGCTAAGTCAAAACAATATCTCGCGGAAATAAGGGTTAAGTATGAAGCGTGGAAAGCTGCAAACCTTGCCCTTATTGGTCCGTCAAAAGAGCCTACACCGGATGACGAGAAAATCATAAAGAAGCGCGTTGCACTTTTCAATGAATACAAGGATTTTATAGACCAACAGATTTATGCAGAACAGTTTGATTCACGTTCCAATCTGCATTCGTCTGCCCTTGAGGAATTTATGTATTATTTGTTCAAAGATATAGTTGCCGACTATTCTGCAAACGCTTTGATTGGAAAGTCACGTGCCTTTAAGGAATTATCATTTAAAAGCGATAATTATGATTCTATGCTTGTGCGTCCGGGTGCTTTGTTGGAAGTAAAGGACTATGATTTTGTTATCGGTGCAACAATCAATGCGACATTTCGATGCAAAGGCAAAGATTCCGGTGATGAAGAAAGTTTTGATATGCCTGCGGTAGCGATTGAATGCAAGACATACCTTGACAAAACAATGCTTGAATCATGTTCAACTACTGGCGAACAGTTAAAAAGAAACAACCCTAATGCCCTATACATAGTTGTTGCTGAAAGGCTGAAATTAAGTGAAGCGGTCAATTTAAAAAATAGTAAGATTGACCAAATCTACATATTACGCAAGCAGAAAAATACTGACCGTGAAAACAGATTTTTAGATGGGTATGTGGCTAACCCAATTTATGATGATGTTGTTTACCATCTTTTCAACATGATTCGGGAGTATCTTTCTACAGATTGGAGTGGAAAAATCGCTGACGGATTGCAACGCGGCTATCTCATGTAAGCTACTATCATTCACTTTCTTTCAGTATCGGCTTGCAGATTTAAGCGACAAACAGGCATAGAAAAACGGCAGAAATCCTTTGTTTTCAAGGGTTTCTGCCGTTTTGAATATACTCTTTTTCGTGATATATTCCTCACTTTCCGCTGAATACGGGGAAGAAGCTGTACTCTCCGTAGTCTTTTATTTTCTCAAAATTTTTGAGTGTGTTCAAATCTTCGCCGGAAATATTAAAATTAACATCCGCGTTCGCTTTCATGTGCTCCGGGTTCGCTGTCTTGGGCAGGGCAATCATGCCGAGCCCGAGCTTCGGTATTTTTACGGAGTTTGAAAGAGCGTAGGTTTCATTGAGAATCATTCAAAATACCTCCCGATTGACAAATCTTTTGCACAATGCTAAAATCATTCTGCAAGTTCGTCTATATTCTATAACTTAAAGCTAACTTTAAGTCAAGGCCTAAAATAAAAACTTTTTATGAACGGAGCGGGAAGATGTTCTATACAATAGGAGAGATGGCAAAAAAGATGGGCGTCGCGCCCTCGACACTCAGATATTATGACAAAGAGGGGCTTCTGCCGTTTGTCGAGCGCTCGGGCGGCGGAATAAGAATGTTCAAAGGCGAGGATATTGAGTGGCTTTCTATTATAGAGTGCCTGAAAAAGACGGGTATGCCCATAAAAGAGATAAAGCGGTTTATCGACTGGTGCATCGAGGGTGATTCGACTATAAACAAGCGCCTCGAACTTATCGACCGCCGGCGCGAGCGGGTGCATGAGCAGATGGCTCAGCTCAAAAAAACGCTCGACACGCTTGATTATAAGCACTGGTACTACGAGACCGCGAAGGCGGCGGGCACCTGCAAAATTCATGAGCAGATGGCAAAAGAAGATATTCCACAGAGAATGCGCGAGATAAAAAGGCGCATGGTCGAGGGCGGAGAATGCGAAGAAAAATAAAAATTTTGCTGTTTTTCACGGTAAAGCGTTGAAATGTGCGATTTTATGTGTTACAATAGCAGACATCAATGACGGTACGATGAAGAGCCGCTCAGCTGAGACTGGCGGTTCTTTTTCATTTTCGCCGCCAAAATGAGGGGCTCGTATGCAGCCCGTGAGGAGTTTTTCAAATGACCGTATCAAACATCTGTATCCTGGGGACGATCGCCGTCTACCTCGTCGGAATGCTGATAATCGGCTTCCGCTGCGCGAGGAAGAACGAATCGTCCGCCGATTTCTACCTCGGCGGCAGAAAGCTCGGTCCGCTCGTTACCGCAATGAGCGCTGAGGCGAGCGACATGTCGAGCTACCTGCTTATGGGCCTGCCCGGGCTCGCGTATCTTTCCGGCGTTGCCGATGTCGGCTGGACCGCAATAGGTCTCGCAGTCGGAACATATCTCAACTGGCTGTTCACCGCGCTCAGACTGCGCAGATATACCCAGGAGACCGGCTCGTTCACTATTCCGCAGTTCTTCTCCCGCCGCTTCAGGGATGACAAAAACATTCTCGCGGTGCTCGCGGCGGTTATAATTATTATTTTCTTCATTCCCTATACGGCGTCCGGCTTCGCCGCCTGCGGGAAGCTGTTCTCCTCGCTGTTCGGTATGAACTACATGACCGCGATGATAATCTCCGCAGTCGTCATAGTCGCTTATACCACGGCGGGCGGATTCTTCGCCGCTTCGGCGACCGACTTCGTCCAGAGCATTATCATGACCGTGGCGATAGTCTTTGTTCTTGTTTTCTCAACGATATCGGCGGGCGGCATTGATGTTGTTGTCGAGAACGCAAAGGCTCTCCCCGGCTATCTCTCGCTCACCGCATCATATATAGAAGATACCGGCAAGAGCGAGCCCTATAATCTTCTGCACATAATCACCACGCTCTCGTGGGGACTCGGCTATTTCGGTATGCCGCATATCCTGCTTCGCTTCATGGCTATCGAGGACGAGAAGAAGCTCAAGCTCTCCCGCCGCGTGGCTTCGGTATGGGTCGTTATCGCCATGGCGATGGCCGTTCTTATCGGCATCGTCGGCAGAGCGCTGAGCAACACCGGCCTTGTCGATCAGCTCCACGGCAACGACACCGAGACTATTATAGTCCGCGTCGCGCACCTGCTCTCGACCTACGGCGCGTTCCCGGCTATCATGGCGGGTCTTATCCTCGCGGGTATCCTTGCGAGCACGATGTCCACCGCCGACTCCCAGCTTCTCGCCGCTGCTTCGAGCGTGTCCGAGAACATACTGCGTGAGGCGTTCCATCTCAAGATATCCGAGAAGAAGAGTATGCTCGCAGCGCGTCTTACCGTTATCGGCATAGCTATCCTGGGTATAGTAATCGCCCGCAACCCCGACAGCTCGGTGTTCGGCATAGTCTCGTTCGCATGGGCGGGCTTCGGCGCGGCTTTCGGCCCGCTCGTTATCTGCTCCCTGTTCTGGAAGCGCACCACGCTCCCCGGAGCGATCGCCGGCATGGTGTCGGGCGGCGCGATGGTCTTTATCTGGAAATATCTCATCAAACCCATCGGCGGCGTGTTCGGCATATATGAGCTGCTCCCCGCGTTCCTTGTCGGTCTTGTCTTGATGGTTATAGTCAGCCTCTGCACCAAGGCTCCCTCCAAGGAGATAACCGACGAGTTCGACCGCGTCAAGGCTATGGGAAAGGCAAAATAATCCGCTGACGGGACTCTGACAATCAATTTGTTTTGACGGAACATTTCAGTTGTTAAAAGTGATAAAGCGATTTTCCTGATTTTCGTCATTTTTATTAAAAAAAGCGAAAATTTTTATGAGTATTGACAATAGGCTCATACGAAAGTATAATCAATAAAAATTGAAGGTAATTCACAATTGCCCTCATTATATCCGATTTTTTGCGCCGCAGTTGTCGGGCGGCGCCGAGAATAAAATAAAAAACAGGAAAGAAAAGAGGATTTTTATGAAAAAAGTATTTGCATTAGTCCTCGCTCTTGCTCTCGTGATGTGCGGCTTCACCGCATGCTCAGGCAAAAACGGCGGCAGCGATACCAAGACAGACGCCGATCTTACCAAGGTTGGCGAGTACACAGCTAACAACACCGAATATGTTATCGGCGCAACCGGCCCTCTGACCGGCGACGCTTCATCATACGGAAACTCCGTGCGCAACGGTGCTCAGCTAGCCGTTGACGAGATTAACGCCGCAGGCGGTCTCAACGGAGTAAACTTCAAGTTCGACATGAAGGACGACAAGGCCGGCGCCGTTGAGGCAGGTCAGGGCTTCACCTCCCTGCTTGAGGGCGGCATGCAGGTCTCCCTCGGCGCCGTTACCTCCGCATCCTGCGAGGCTTTCGGCACCGCAGCTGCTGAGTACGGCATCTTCTTCATGACTCCCTCCGCTTCCGCAGCTTCTGTTATCGAGACCGGCGACACCGCTTTCCGCGTCTGCTTCGGCGATCCCGACCAGGGCACACTTGCCGCTCAGGAGCTTACCTCGAAGTATAAGAAGATCGGCGCTATCTATGATACCTCCGACACTTATTCGCAGGGCATCTACGATGCATTCAAGGCAAAGATGAACGAGCTCGGCGTCTCCTACATCGAGCAGACCTTCGACAAGGAGAACAAGAGAGACTTCTCCACTCAGGTTGCCGCTCTTAAAGATTGCGACGTTATCTTCCTTCCCATCTACTACACCGAGGCGGGACTTATCGCAAAGACCTGCGCTTCCAAGGGCTGCAACGCGGTTCTCTTCGGATGCGACGGACTTGACGGCGTAGCCAGCCAGATCGACTCCTCCGTTAAGAATCAGATCAAGTACATCACCCCCTTCGATGTCAACAGCAAGGAAGAGAAGGTTTCGACGTTCGTAAATTCCTACAAGGCAAAGTACAACGCTCTCCCCGACCAGTTCGCGGCTGACGCTTACGATGCAGTCTATGCAGTCTTCAACGCTATGAAGAAGACCGGCGTTAACAACGTCAAGGTCGATCCCACGGCTCTCGGTACTGCTATGGCAAAGGCTATCACCGCCTCCGACTTCTCCTATGACGGAGTTACCGGCAAGATGACCTGGGAAGCCAGCGGCGCCTGCAACAAGGTCCCCGTTATTGTTGAGCTTGGCTGATAACTATTAATTTCTAAAATTTATATTTATTGGTTTTTGAACGGCAGGGGAAGTGTATTCTCCTGCCGTTTTCTGTTTTTCTTTCGGTAGTTCAAGTTTCTCCCATTCTAAAGGAGCGTTAGGTTTATTATGAGTGTTATATTTGACGGACTCAGCCTCGGCGCCATCTACGCCCTCATAGCACTGGGCTACACGATGGTTTACGGCATCGCGAAGATGCTCAACTTTGCCCACGGCGATATCATCATGGTCGGCGCATATGCCGTTTTCACAACGCTGGCGGCGGGCGGAAATCTCGCTATCGGCGTTCTGGCATCTGTTATAGTCTGCACGCTGATGGGTATTATTATCGAAAAGGTTGCCTACAGACCCCTGAGAGGCGTTACCCCCATCGCGGTTCTGATAACCGCTATCGGCGTCAGCTACCTGCTTCAGAGTATCGCGCAGCTCATCTTCGGCGCAAAGGCGCAGAGCGTGTCTTTGCCCTCGCTTGGCGCGGTGAGCATTGCGGGCACCAATGTCAGCGTCAGCTCGATCCTCACCATGGGCATAAGCGCGGTTATAATGATTGCCCTGACCCTGTTCATCAAAAAGACCAGGACCGGACGCGCCATGCTTGCCGTCTCCGAAGACAGGGGCGCGGCTCAGCTCATGGGTATAAATGTCAACAAGATAATTACCGTCACCTTTGCAATCGGCTCGGCTCTCGCCGCGTTCGCGAGCGTGTTCTATCTCTTCCAGATACCGACTGCGGAGCCGACCCTCGGCTCGATGCCCGGCATCAAGGCGTTCACCGCGGCGGTTATCGGCGGCATCGGCTCCATCCCCGGCGCGATGATCGGCGGCGTGCTCCTCGGCGTTATCGAGAAGATATGCCTTGCCGTCCCCGTCCTCGCACCCTATACCACTGCCGTTGAATTCAGTCTTTTGATTTTGATCCTTCTTGTAAGACCCATCGGTCTGCTCGGCAAGAAGAGAAGAGAGAAGGTGTAATTGATGAGTAAAACAAAGACAGAAAGCAAATTCAAGCTCAAAAATTACATCAGCTATATAATGGTCATCGCCGTCCTCGGCGTGTCGGTCATTCTCCAGCTGACCGGCAACCTCCAGCGCTCGGCGTCGACCCTGCTCGTCCAGATAGCTTACAGCATCATCCTCGCCGTTTCCCTGAACCTCGTCGTCGGTTTCCTCGGCGAGCTGTCGCTCGGTCACGCAGGCTTTATGTGCGTCGGCGCATATCTCGGCGGATACATAGCCATTCAGCTCTCTGATGTTATCGGCAGCAAGCTTCTGGTGCTCATCATCAGCATGCTCGCCGGCGGCGTGATAGCCGCAATATTCGGTCTCATCGTCGGACTTCCGGCACTCAGACTCAAAGGCGACTACCTCGCGATAGTGACTCTCGCTTTCGGCGAGATAGTCAGAACGATATTCAAGAATCTCGATGTTTTCGGCAAGGCAATGGGTCTTCGCACGAACACGATAAAGTACGATACGAGAAACGATACATCACTCTATATTGTCGCTTTCGTTGTCGTGCTCATCGTCCTGTTCATGATAAACAACCTCATCCGCTCGAAGCACGGCAGAGCGATAACCGCTATACGTGACAACGAGATAGCGGCAAAGGCAATGGGCATAAACGTGACTTTTTACAAGCTCTTTGTGTTCGTATTCTCCGCATTCTTCGCGGGCGTCGCAGGCGTTATCTATGCGCATTACATCACGCCCGTCCAGTATTCGGTGTTCTCGTATAACTACTCTATCGAAATCCTCGTCATGGTCGTTCTCGGCGGCATGGCAAGCATCAACGGCTCGATAGTCTCCGCCGCGCTCATCACGATAATCAACTTCGAGCTCCAGAGCAAGCTCTCCGGCGACCTCGCGGCGCTCAAGTACCTTATCTATGCGCTTATTCTTATCTGCCTCGTTATCTTCAACAACGCACCTGCGTTCACCCGCATAAAAGAGAAGCTCGCTCCGCGCTTCATCATGGCGCGCATCGCGGACAAGAAGCGCAAGCCCGAGGATATCAGCGACGACAAGGGCGAGTGGAGCAACGTTCCCACAAAGATCTCCATGGACGAAATCCTCTCTGTCGATATGCAGCAGGGCAAGGAATTTGTCCCCGATAAGCCGCAAAAGGGAGGAAAGAAAAATGGCTGAATATGTTCTTGAAACAAAGGATCTCGGCATTTCCTTCGGCGGACTGAAAGCGGTCGAGAATGTCGATCTGAAAATAAAGAAAAAGCAGCTCTACGGTCTCGTAGGCCCCAACGGAGCGGGCAAGACAACGGTCTTCAATATGCTCACCGGCGTCTATCAGCCCACCACCGGAACTTTCTACCTAAACGGCGAAGAGCTCCGCGGCAAGAGCCAGGAGCAGATAAACCACAAGGGCATCGCGAGAACATTCCAGAACATCCGCCTGTTCAACAACATGAGCGTGATAAGAAACGTCCTCGTCGGTCTGCACAACCAGCCCGAGTTCAAGTGCGACATCTTCTCGAGCATCTTCCGCCTCCCGAAGCACTACAAGACGGAGAAGGCGATGCGCGACAAGGCAAAGGAGATACTCCGCATCTTCGATCTCTATGACGAGCGAAACAACCTCGCCTGCAACCTGCCTTACGGCAAGCAGAGAAAGCTTGAGATAGCCCGCGCTCTCGCGACCAATCCGTGCCTGCTGCTCCTCGACGAGCCGGCGGCGGGCATGAACCCCCACGAGACAGAGGATCTGATGGACATAGTCAGGCGCATAAGAGACGAGTTTGACATGACCATACTTCTTATCGAGCACGACATGAAGTTCGTGTCGGGCCTTTGCGATGAGATAACCGTGCTCAACTTCGGCACAGTGCTCGCGCAGGGCAAGACAGAGGACGCGCTGAGTGACCCCGAGGTCATAAAGGCGTATATCGGTGAATAAGGGGGAAAAGTCATGGCATTGTTAGAAGTCAAGGACCTTCAGGTCTATTACGGCGTTATAAGAGCGCTCAAGGGCATCAGCTTCCATGTCGATCAGGGCGAGATAGTCTCGCTCATCGGCGCAAACGGAGCGGGCAAGACCACCACGATGCAGAGCATCATGCGCCTCATTCCGATAAAGAGCGGCTCCGTCGTCTATGACGGAAACGAGATAAACAAGATTCCCGGTCATAAGCTGGTCGGCATGGGAATGAGCCAGGTGCCTGAGGGTCGCCGCGTGTTCCAGGAGCTGACCGTCTATGAAAACCTGCTCCTCGGCGCATATACGCAAAAAGACAAAAAGAAGATAAAAGAGGATATCGACGAGATCTGCACCCGCTTCCCCCGCCTCGGCGAGAGAAAGTCGCAGATAGCGGGCACTCTTTCCGGCGGCGAGCAGCAGATGCTCGCAATGGGCAGAGCTATGATGAGCCACCCGAAGCTGCTCATGCTCGATGAGCCGTCGATGGGTCTGTCCCCGCTGTTTGTCGATCAGGTGTTCGAGATAATCAAGGACTATCACAAGTCCGGCACGACCATCCTGCTCGTCGAGCAGAACGCGAAAAAGGCGCTCTCCATCTCCGACCGCGCCTATGTCCTCGAAACCGGCGCAATAACCGCAGAGGGCACCGCGCAGGATCTGCTCAACAACGAAGAGATAGTCAAAGCCTATCTCGGCGGCTGATAAAATATAATTTATATGACGCTCCGAAGTGCTTCTTCGGGGCGTTTTTCTTTTCAAAACGCAAAATATATGATAATATAAAAATAAAGGCAAGCCCATGCGTTACCTAAAGCACCTTTTTGTTGTCTTTAAGAGTGAGCGGATGTCGTTGGAGAGGAGGTAATTATGGAGGACAAACTGCTTATTGACGGATTGTTCGCCCGCGACGAGAGGAGCGTGGCGCGGCTCGAGGAAAAATATTCGGGATACTGTTATACCGTGGCCTATGCCGTTGTGCGGTGCCGCGAGGACGCGCAGGAGTGCGTCGGCGACGCCATGCTCGGCGTGTGGAATTCTATTCCGCCGAACAGGCCGGAGAATCTCGGAGCATATGTCGGCAGGATAGCGAGAAATTCCGCGCTGAATTTGTTGAAAGTCCGCCGGGCGAAAAAGCGCGGCGAAAAGAATGTCGCCCTCGCTCTCGATGAGCTGTCGGAGTGTATACCGAGTGCCGAGAATACCGAGCAGCAGGCGGACACCGTTCTGCTGCGCGAGGCGGTGAACGGATTTTTAGACTCTCTCGAGCGGGAGAGGCGAATAGTTTTTATTCAGCGCTACTGGTATATGCTCGGCATATCGGAGATAGCCGCCGAGCGCGGAATGACCGAGGGCGCGGTAAAAATGTCGCTCAAGCGAACAAGGGACTGCTTAAAGATTTTTCTTGAAAAGGAGGGCTTTACGGTATGAAAAAAGAAGATTTATTGAAGGCTGTAGGCGGCGCTGACGACAGGTTTATAGCCGAGGCCGCGCCGAAAAAAATAAATTTTAAGAACAGAGCGTCGCGCTATCCCATGCGCTTGATGACGGCGGCGGCGTGCCTCTGCATAGTCGCGGCGGTGTTCTTTGGCTATTGGCTGATAAGCCCCGCCAGGCTGCAAAAGATATCACTTGGCACAGTGGGCTTTTCCGGCGAGGGAGCCGGCGCTCACACGCCTGTTGTGCGCGACATAAGCGAATACACGACGGGAAACCCGTGGAGCGCGGAGATGAAGCTGAAGCGTCTGCCCGTCTACAAAAACACGCAGTCGCTAAGCTGCGACGATATGCTTGATAATATCAATAAAGTCGCCGAAAAGCTCGGCGCTCAGATAAAATCAGTGACCCGTGAGACCATGCCGGATTCCGATTGGGTGGTTGCCGAAGATTCGCTCTATGCCGTCAGAGCCGAGACGGATATCGGCTTGATATCGGCGTTTGCGACGGGCGGGGTAAGTATAAACTTTTCCGAGCCTGTTGCGGGAAACGGCACGGGACGCGATGCCGCAGGGTACTTCATTGAAAAGTATTCTTCTGTAATCGGCTTCAAAAATCCCGTGCTCTGCGTCACTTCCGACTATGATATAAACGGCGGGGAGAGTGCGGAATACCGCGTCTATGACGGCTCGGGCGGCGATTTGAAAAGAGTAAAAAGCTATAATTTCGGGAGCGTGTTTTTTGATATAAACGAAAACGGCGGGCTTGAATCGATAAGAATCAGTTCCGTCGACGGCGCAAAGAAGCTCGGTGATTATCCGATAATATCATATAAAGAAGCCGAAAAGCTTCTGCTCGGCGGCGAATATATCTCCGGCTCGGCGGACGGAATAGAAAACGGCGTGGTCGTGCGCGAGAAGATAAAAAAAGTCGAGCTTGTCTATTCAATAGACCCCATGGACGCGTATTTTGCGCCGTATTACAGATTCTATGTTGAGCTTGACCGCTCGCCTGCCGCCGGATTCAAATGTTATGGCGAGTTCGATGTGCCTGCGGTAAACAGCAAATATATAGCAAATTAAATTATATTTTGGGGCTGCCCGTTCGGGTGGCTCCATTCTTTATAATTTTTTTATTGGTTTGCGCGCCGAAAGGTGCTACAATTAGACTATTGATACAAGTGAGGTGTTTTCTGTGGGCAGATATCCGATAGACCGCAAGGAGCGCGTGACGCTCGGCGGGCTTGGACAGACGATTCACATTTGGGGAACGAAAAACGAAAATCCGGTCATTCTGTTTCTTCACGGCGGACCGGGCGTGCCCAACCGCCACGACATGGCTAAAGACGGCTTCGGGCTGACGGACGACTTCACGGTCGTCGCGTGGGATCAGCGCGGCACGGGCGGCTCGTATTTCGGATGCGACCCCGAGAGCCTGACACTCGAACAGCTGATATCCGACTGCGCCGAGCTTATTTCATGGCTCTGCAAAACGCTCGGCAAGGAGAAAATATTTATCGTCGGCGGCAGCTGGGGCACCGAGCTCGGCACATTCGCCTGCGCCCGCGTGCCGGATAAGATAGCCGGATATATCGGCTACGGTCAGGTCGTCAACGGAGTCGAAAACGAGAATCTGTCCTATGCCTTTGCGATGAGAAAGGCGAAAGAGGCGAATGACTCGGAGAGCATAGCAAAGCTCAAACAGGTCGGCCCGCCCGTCAACGGGCAGTATAAGCCGGTGTTCGAGGGGCTCATGACCCAGCGGCGCATACTCGGAAAATACGGCGGACACACGGTCAAAAAAGAGAGCTACTTCAAAGGCACTGTCCTGCCGATGCTGTTTTCGACGGAGCTCAGCATAAAAGACAAATACGGCGCGGCGAAAGGCTATAAGCTCTGCCTGACACAGATGTGGCCGACGCTCGTCAATTATGATTTCACCACTCAGCTTCATACATTTGAAATGCCCTATTATATATTCCAGGGGCGGCGCGACGAAAACACCCCGGCGGCGCTGATCCAGAATTATTATGACTCGATAGAAGCGCCGGACAAAGATTTAATTTGGTTTGAAAACTCGGCTCACCGCCCGTTGAGCGAAGAGCCCGAGCTGTTCAGAAAGCATCTTCGCGAAAAATTTCTCAAAATAGCCGCAGACGGCGGGAGGAGAGAGAAACAATGAAAAAAATAACAAACGGCAAGATCTTCGCCCTGTGCCTCGGAGATTTTGCAAGGGGACTTATCAACGGTATTATTACAACATACCTGCTGACCTTCTTCATCCCCACGAACTCGAACACAACACTGCCGCAGTTTTTTATGAAAGCTGCGCTGACTATGGCGATAATCCGCGGAATCGGCACGGTTATCGACGCTGTTACCGACCCGTGGGTCGCGAGCCTTTCGGACAACAGCAAGGCAAAGAGCGGCAGGCGCATCTCTTTTATGCGCTGGTCGGCTATCCCTTACGGGCTATTCTGCCTGCTTATCTTTTTCCCGCCCGTGGCGGGTTCGAGCGTTATAAACGCCATATGGGTCGGCGTGATGCTCGCGCTCTATTACCTGTTCTCGACGCTCTATAACATTCCCTACAGCGCGCTCCAGGCGGAGGTCGTCGCCGAGCCGCGCAAGAGAGTGTTCCTCTATTCTGTAGTCAGCCTGCTCTATGTTGTCTCGTCGGCGATGGTGTTCTGCACATCTATGATAAAGAGCATACTGATGAAAAACGGCATCGAGGAGATATGGGCTCTGCGCATTCCGTTCATCGTGTTCTGCGTGCTCGGCGGAATATCCGCACTCATCCCGGCTTTTGTCATCAAAGAGAAGGACTACGTCGAGCCGAAAGAATATCACCAGTCCATCTGGGATGCGCTCAAGGCGACCGTCTCTTATCCGAACTTCGCGATAATCACCGTGGGCTATCTCATTATGTGGATAGCGTTCACCTTCTTCAACACCGCTGAGGTCTATTACATAACAAATCTCCTGAACCTCGGCGACGAGTGGGTGACATATGTCTCGGTTATATCAATAGGCGTCGGCATAATGACCTATCCGCTCGTCAATATCTTGGCGCGCAAGGTCGGCAAAAAACCGCTTCTGCTCGGCGCGTGCATAACATATGTCCTGCTCTACTGCGCTATTTTCAACTACAACCTTGTTATCGACGCCATCGGCGCGAAGCCGTTCGCGATACTTATCGGACTCGTTATAGCCATGCCCATAGCGATAACGAACATAATCCCCTCGTCCATCTTCGCGGATCTCGCGCAGTACGACTCAATAAAGACAGGACAGAACAGAGCGGGTATGTTCTTCGCCGCGCGCAACTTTGCCAACAAGATGTGCCAGGCGATAGTTGTTATCGCGTGCTCGCTCCTGCTCGGCAAGGGCGCGGACGGCACGGGAGCTGCAACGAGCGCGGGCGTGCGCAACACGGCGCTTGTCGCAATGATTTTTGTCGCGATTTCAGTCGTTGTCTATATCTTCTATAACGACAAGGAGATAACCGCCGCGATAAAGGCGCACAACGAAGCGCAGGAGACGGAAAACAAAAACGCTTGACTTTAAAAGCGACATATAGTAGAATAAGCTCCGTTGCTCGGAGGGCAGATCGTTCGACAGAAATGATACGCCGGATAAGGGTACAGGCTGAAACGCCTGTTTCTCTTGTCCGGTTTTTGCTTTAGGCTCTGTTTAATTTTCAAGGTGCGCGGGAATTATTAGTATGCACCTTGTATGGTGCGGCGACGGCGGTATGAAATCTTCATAAAGATTTACCCTATCGACCGTAGGGGCGAACTACGTTCGCCTGCTTTTGGCTCCCCTGTAGGGGAGCCGGATTGGCGAAGCCAAGACTGAGGGATTTGTTTCGCTGACGCTCAAAGTAATAGGTAAAAGTGAATAGTGAAAAAGTGCGCTGTATGGGCGGATATCATCCGCCCGCGAAATCTGTATAAATTTATTGACACGCAACCCGTAGGGTGCGGCGACTCGACGCACCGCTGCCGCGCAAGCGGCACGATATGAATTGTAGGATTTGCGCTCTACCTTCGCGTCATACAATAATCAAATATTTTATACTTCCCGTGTTTCGGCATTTTCTTTTTGTTTGAAAAAGAAAACGCCTGCAAAAGAAAAGCAAACTCGGGGTTTACCCCGAGACCCCGGCAACGCCACGCCGCAGTACATAGCTTGTGACTCTCAATTAGTTGCTCGGCACATTCGCCCGTAAACTCGCTTCGCTCAAACAGTACGGGCTCGTGCGTCTTGCTTTGCAAGCCGTTCCCTCGCTCTCCTCAGTTGGCTATTACTACTGCGGCGCGGCTATTTAGAGCCCGATTATTTATAGAGCCGATGTGCGGTGCTTTATCTTTCACAGCTAAGGCTTGTCGCTTATTACAAGCGATTTGATTTTATCCACCACAGTTATTCAGGAGGAAGTCATGGATCTTTTAAAAGACGATCTCGGAAAACTTTACAGAAAATTTCTTATCGCCTCGTTCGGCAGCGCGCTCATAGCGAGCATCTACGGCCTCGTCGATATGATAGTCGTCGGGCAGTATCACGGCCCGGACGGCGCGGCGGCAATGTCGGTCATTGCGCCGGTGTGGAATATAATTTACAGCTTCGGTCTGCTGACCGGTATCGGCGGCTCGGTGCTCTACGGAGTTTCAAAAGGCAAGGGCAGCAAAAAGGCGAATCTGTATTTCACCTCGGCGGTCGTGTTCAGCGCGATAATATCCGTGGTGCTCTGGGTGATTATCTTCGTGTTCGAGGATAAACTGCTCCTGCTCTTCGGCGCGAATGAAAAACTTATGCCGCTCTGCAAGGAGTATATGATAGCCCCGAAATTCACCGTGCCGATATATGTCTGCATAAACCTGTTCTCGTCGTTTTTGCGCAACGACTCCGACCCGGGGCTTGCGACAAAGTCGGTCATAGCGGGCGGCGTGTTCAATATATTCGGCGACTATTTCTGCGTGTTCACGCTCGATATGGGTATATGCGGCGCAGGAATCGCCACGGCGATGGGCGCGGGCATATCGACGCTCGTCATGCTCACCCACTTTTTCAAGAAGAGCAACACTCTGCGCCTGCAATTTTCAAAAGAAATATTCCGCCTCTTCGGCAGGATAACCGTCAACGGCTTCTCGTCGTTTATTATAGACGTGGCGATGGGAGTGCTCACGATGCTCTTCAACCGTCAGATAATGAAATATCTCGGCACGGATGCGCTAGCGGTCTACGGAGTCATAGTCTCCGTCAGCACGCTCGTCCAGTGCTGCTCCTACGGCATAGGTCAGGCGTCTCAGCCGATAATCTCGCAGAACTACGGCGCGGGTAATGTCGGCAGGATAAAGAAGATGCTGAGATATAATATAATAACCGCCGCGATATTCGGCGCGGTGTGGGCGGCGATAACATTCGCGGTGCCCAACGGGCTTATCCGCCTGTTTATGACCCCGACCGCCTCGGTGCTCGCAATAGCCCCGGCGATAATCCGAATATACGGCTCGTCGTTCCTGCTGCTGCCGTTCAATGTCTATTCAACCTATTATTTCCAGGCGACGATGCGCGCGAAAACCTCGATGTTCGTGTCCGTCGCGCGCGGAATACTTATCAGCGGCGCGCTGATACTTATTATCCCCGTCACCCTCGGCGCGGATATGATCTGGTGGGCGATGCCCGTGACAGAGCTTGTTGTTGCTGTGTTTGCCGGCGCGATGATGGCGAAGAAAATACAGCTGTGATTTTGGATAAGCTCGGCTGCTCCTATTGCTTTAAATAAAACGAAAACCCCGCCTCCGGGATATCCCGAGGCGGGGCTGTGCTTTGTAAATATTCAATTCGGCAGCTGTTCGAGCGAGCGGAACTCATAGCCCTGCTTGCGCGCCCAGTCGATGATATCGCCGAGGGCGGCGGCATTGTCGGGCGAGACGGAGTGGAGCAGGATAACCGCGCCCGGATGCAGGCGCGAAGTCACGGTGTCGAACGCATACTGCTTGCCTTTTGTGTCGTTGACATCCCAGTCGGCGTAGGCGACCGACCAGAACACGGATTTATATCCGAGCGAGGAGACGAGGTCGAGCGCCGAGGCAGAATATGACCCCATCGGGAAGCGGAAATACGGCGAGGAATAGCCGAACTTTTCGCGCAGGTAGTTGTCGCAGGTCTCGATTTCCGTCGCCATCTTCTCACGGCTTATCTTCGAGAAATCGGGGTGGGTTGTCGAATGATTGCCGACGATGTGCCCTTCGTTTATCATTCTTGCGATAAGTCCGGGTTCTGCCTTAATATTCGAGAGCGTGCAGAAAAATGCGGCGGGCACATTTTTCTGCTTGAGAATGTCGAGAACGGTCGTTGTGTATCCGTTCTCCCAGCCGCAGTCAAAGGTGAGATAGAGAACCTTTTCTTTCGTCTTCATGTCTATCGAGACGGCGTTGAAGCCCTTCTCGTCGAAATATTTCTGCGCGTTCGTCGAGTTCTGGTGCGGAACGCCGTTTTTGGATACGCCGTAGCTGTATCCGACCGTCGCGGTCGAGAGTCCGCGCGTATTCTGCGGATCGGTTGCGGTCAGCTTTATCTTCGGCAGCGGGGAGAGTCCCGTATACGTTCCGGTGTTCGGGTCGAGCTTGCCTTTCTCCGTTTTGCGCTGAGCCAAAGTTGTGTTCTCCGTCGCTTTTGTCGTCTGCGGCGCAGTCGTTGTCTCGTCGCGCTTCTGACCCGTAACGGGCGCGTTGCCGTGGGTGGCGTCCGTGCTGTCGTCAACTACTTTCGTTTTGCATGCGCACAGCGAGATAATGAGCATCAGCGCGAGTGCGAGGCTTAAAAATCTTCGTCTCTTCATTTAACACAGTCCTTTCACAGATATTCGTGATTATTGTGTGCCGAAAAAGGCGATTTTAATATCGAATGCGAAAACATTTTAATTTTGAATTATACCATTTTATATTATACCACAATAACCAATAAAATCAATTGAGAACCCGCAAAATTCGACTCTTTGAGCCCTTCGGCTCATTGACACCGCGCGGGCGATAATATATAATTAAGTGTATTTGATTTTTCGGAGGTGCGTTTTAAGTATGGTCAGAGCAATTGTGGGTGCCAACTGGGGCGATGAGGGCAAAGGTAAGATTACCGATATGTTTGCCTCCCAGGCGGACATGGTCATTCGTTTTCAGGGCGGCGCCAATGCAGGACATACGATAATCAACGACTACGGCAAGTTCGCGCTCCATCTTCTGCCGTCAGGCGTGTGCCAGCCCGGCACGGTCAACATCATCGGCAACGGCGTGGCTCTCGATATCGAGAAGCTCGTCAAGGAGATCGAGCATGTCACTTCGGCAGGTGTGCCGCAGCCCAATATCCTCGTTTCCGAGCGCGCGCAGATCATGATGCCTTATCATGTTATGCTCGACACCTATGAGGAGGAGCGCCTCAAGGATAAAAAATTCGGCTCGACAAAGAGCGGTATCGCTCCGTTCTATTCGGACAAGTATGCGAAGATCGGCTTCCAGGTCTGTGAGCTGTTCGATGAGGAATATCTCAGAGAAAAGCTCGAAAGAGTCTGCGAAGTGAAGAATCTGCTGCTCGAGCATGTCTATCACAAGCCGACTCTCGATGTGGACGAACTGTTCGACCACATGATGAAGCTTCGCGAGATGGTCAGACCCTATGTCGCGGACACCGGCAAGATCATCCGCCAGGCTGTCAAGGACGGCAAGAACATTCTTCTTGAGGGTCAGCTCGGCTCGCTCAAGGATCCCGATTTCGGCATTTATCCCATGGTCACATCGTCGTCGACCCTCGCGGGCTTCGGCGCCGTCGGCGCAGGCATCGCGCCCTATGAGATAAAGGAGATAGTCACCGTCACCAAGGCTTATTCGAGCGCCGTCGGAGCGGGCGAATTCGTCAGCGAGATATTCGGCGAAGAGGCGGAGAAGATGAGAAACCACGGCGGCGACGCCGGCGAATACGGCGCAACGACCGGCAGACCGCGCCGCATGGGCTGGTTTGACTGCGTCGCGACCCGCTACGGCTGCGAGGCTCAGGGCGCAACTCAGGTCGCGCTCACCGCGCTTGACTGCCTGTCGTATCTCGACGAGATAAAGCTCTGCGTCGGCTATGAGATAGACGGCGAAGTCACAAAGGACTTCCCTGTCACCTCGCGCCTGAAAAAGGCAAAGCCCGTCTATGTCACCATGCCCGGCTTCAAGTGCGACATCCGCGGCATAAGAGAATTCGATAAGCTTCCCAAGGAGGCTCAGGACTATGTCCTCTTCATCGAGAAGGAGATCGGCGTGCCGATAAAGCTCGTTTCTAACGGACCGAGAAGAGAAGAGATTATAGTCAGATAAAAAAGGGTGGATATCATGCAGGACAATCATGAGAAAGTTCTCGTGCTGGACTTCGGCGGCCAGTACAATCAGCTCATCGCGCGCCGCGTCAGAGAGCACAATGTCTACGCCGAGATAAAACCGTACAGCCGCATAACCGTCGACGAGATAAAGGCGGCGGGCTATGTCGGAATAATATTCACGGGCGGACCCAACAGCGTCTATGACGAGAGCTCGCCCCACTATTCGCCCGAGATACTCGACGCGGGCATCCCCGTGCTCGGCATCTGCTACGGCGCTCAGCTTATCGCATATATGGCGGGCGGCGTTGTCAAAACGAGCGGCTCGAAGAGCGAATACGGCAAGATAGATATGACCCGCAGCAAGGACAGCCGACTGCTCAAAAATATCCCCGAGGATACGAGCGTCTGCTGGATGAGCCACACGGACTATATCAGCAACCCGCCCGAGGGCTACAAAGTGACTGCCGTCACGCGCGACTGCCCCTGCGCGGCGATGGAGAACGATGAGAAGAAAATCTACGCCGTTCAGTTCCATCCCGAGGTCATGCATACGCAGTACGGCGAGGAGATATTCAAAACATTCCTCTTTGATATCTGTGGATGTAAGGGCGACTGGGTCATGTCAAGCTTCGTCGAAGAGCAGGTAAAGCACCTGCGCGAGAAGATAGGCGACAAGACCGTGCTCTGCGCCATGTCCGGCGGAGTCGACAGCTCCGTTGCCGCCGTGCTTCTGCACAGAGCGGTCGGCAAGCAGCTGACCTGCGTTTTCGTTGACCACGGTCTGCTCAGAAAGAACGAGGGCGACGAGGTCGAGCACATCTTCCGCGAGCGCTTTGACATGAAGCTCGTCAGAGTCAACGCCCAGGAGCGTTTCCTCACCAAGCTCGCAGGCGTGACCGAGCCGGAGAAGAAGAGAAAAATTATCGGCGAGGAGTTTATCCGCGTCTTTGAAGACGAGAGCAAGAGGCTCGGCAGGATGAATTTCTTCGTTCAGGGCACAATATATCCCGATGTTATCGAGAGCGGCGTGGGCGACGCGGCGGTCATCAAGAGCCACCACAATGTCGGCGGACTGCCCGACCACATCGATTTCGATGAGCTCATCGAGCCTCTGCGTGACCTGTTTAAAGACGAGGTTCGCAAGGTCGGACTCGAGCTCGGCATCCCCGAGGATCTTGTCTGGCGTCAGCCGTTCCCGGGTCCCGGACTTGCCGTGCGTATCCTCGGCGACATCACCGAGGAGAAGCTCAATATTCTCAAGGATGCGGACGCTATCTTCCGCGAGGAAGTCAAAATCGCCGGCATCGAACGCGACATCAACCAGTATTTCGCGGTGCTCACCAACGTCCACAGCGTCGGCGTTATGGGCGACGCGAGAACCTACGACAGCCTTATCGCGCTGCGCGCAGTGAC
>OGLM01001109.1_pt1 | contig 29306 bp, 43 predicted proteins | sample 1572531 | NCBI WGS metagenome assembly OGLM01 (sample SAMEA2581909, study PRJEB24529) | metagenome | biome: Human gut stool | place: China | collected 2011 | reverse complement strand
CCTCCATGAGGCGAGCTCCTACGGCTTCACTATGACCGCGCTGATGATGGGACTGTTCAAGACTCTCGCAAGCTCCGGTACAGACGGCATCGCGTCCGTTGTCGGCATCGCCGCCGCGCTTGTCGCTTTCGCGACCGTCGCAATGGGTCTTATGGCTCTGCTTGCAAGCAAGATTTTCAAGCAGTCGTTCTTCATGTGCTATGCGATAGTCCTCAACGCCTTTTCCGGCTTCCCGATCAATATGCTGATAACCACCGAGGCTATCAACATAAACACCGAAGAGGGCGACGAGAGAGACAACATCACCGCCGAGATCATGCCCAAGATGCTCGTCGCGGGCTTCGTCTGCGTGACTATAGTCTCCGTTCTGCTCGCGGGAATACTCGTAAGATTCCTGTAATTTCAATTTACCGAAAGCTCCCGAGGCTAAACGGCCTTGGGAGCTTTTTGCAGCCGATATGCAGAAAAACAGTAAAAATTTAAAGAATGACGATAAATATTTATTGACCATCTTGAATCGCCGTGCTACAATGACCTCGCAAACCAAGGAGAAGAGGTATGTGAAATGAAAGACGACAAGAAAATAAAAACAGAAAAAATCGTCCTCAACGGACTTGTTATTATCGGCATCGCGCTGACCGTGCTCGCGCTTCTCGGCACGCCGTTTATTATTGCCGCAGTTATAAAAGCTGGTGAGTTTTCGGCTCTGCCGCCCTATACTTGGATTCTGACCACCGCTTCGGTCTACGTCTGCGCCGTGCCGTATCTGGCGGCGCTCATTGAACTCAAGCTCATCTGCTCGCGGATTTTCACAGACAAGGCGTTCTCACTCGGCACGGCGAAGAAATTCCGCAATATCGGCATCTGCGCCTTTGTTGAACTGCTCGTGTTCGCCGTCGACCAGGCTGTGCTCTGCTCGATGCTCGCTGTATATGAGCTCATGGGGCTCTACTATCTGCCTGTTTTCGTGTTCGCGTTCGTCTGCGTCGTCGCGGGAGTCCTCGCGTTCGCGATGGGTGGCGTGTTCAAGCGCGCGGCGGTCATTAAAGAAGAAAACGACGAGATATTTTGACGGCGGGGTGACGGCATGATAGTTATAAATCTGGATGTTATGATGGCAAAAAGAAAAATGTCGCTCACCGAGCTTGCCGACAGATTGGGCATGACGATGGCGAATGTCTCAAATTTCAAGAACCACAAGGCAAAGGCTTTCAGATTCTCGACTCTCGATTCCCTCTGCGAGATCCTCGACTGCCAGCCGGGCGATCTGCTCGAATATGTACCGGGGGAGAGTGAAAAAGAATGAAAAAGCTTAAAAGGATTTCTCTGATATCGGCGGCGTTTCTGCTCGCGTTTTCGCTTTCCGCCTGCGTTTTCAAAAGCGGAGATCCCGTCATAGCCTCGCTCGGAAAGGCGATGTCGGTGCAGCGCTACAGCTGTGCGGGCTTCGGGGATTCGACGGACTTCGGGATATACACCTTTCCCGGCGCGAGCCCCGGGGAGAGCGAATATTTCAAGCCCGTGACCGCCGAGAGCAAGACGGAACTTCTCGGATATATAGATGAGTTCGAGCAGGTTATAGACTCTCTGCGCGACGATATCGATGAGGGCGACTATCTCTATATTTACGACCGCGAAGGCAAGCTGATAGGCGACGGAGCCTATTCAAAATACGATTATTACAACGTCTACTTCTTTGATTCGCAGACGACGACCCTGTATTATTTCCACAATAATATATAATGGGAAAAATAATTGAGGCTTTTCAGTCCGTTCCTGCGTTTTCACGGTTGAAAATTATGTGAAAATGCATTAAAATAGATATAGAATCTATGAGGAGGACTGACTATGGAAAGCTTCAGACATATGCCTCTTGAAAACATACAGAACTGCCGCGACCTCGGCGGATATCCGATAAAGGGCGGCGGCTTCACGAAATACGGCAGACTGCTGCGCTGCGGCAGACCGCGCGCGTCCACGCCGAATGATATGGAGTTCTTCCGCGAATACGGGATAAAGAATGTTTTCGACCTGCGCGGCGATTCCGAGGCGATATCCATGCCGTCGGAGTTCGCCGATTATCCGGGCGTGAATTACTATCATTTCTCCCTGCTCGAAATAAACCCCGCGTCGCCGCATATGGAGATGTCGATGCCGGAGGTGTATGTCACGAGCCTCAACGAGTGCAAGGGCAACTATGCACGCCTGTTCTCCGCGCTGTCTCGCGTCGAAGCTCCGTCTATGTTCCATTGCTTTCTCGGCAAGGACAGAACCGGCATAACCGCCGCACTGATACTGCATTTAACAGGCGTATATTTTGAGGATATCGTTGCGGATTACCGCATCTCCTCGACCTATCTCGAACCGTTTTACCGCCGCGAGATGGAGAGAAAAACGGGGCTTGTCCATGAGAGCGACATGACGCATCTCGGCTCCCCGTCGGAGAATATAACCGCCGTGTTTGAATATCTTTCGCGCCGTTACGGCTCGGTCGAGGACTATTTCCTCTCCGCGGGCCTCACTTCGGACGAGATAGACGCAGTCGGCAGAATACTCAGATAAATATTTTTAACAACAAAACCCTCCGCCAGGCAATCCCGGCGGAGGGTCAATATTTTATTTAACAGATCAGACCGATGCGAGGAAAGTGTCGGTGTCGGTGATCTCTGCGCCGTAGGTGTCCTTGAGGTACTTCAGACCGTACTCATAGTCCTCGGCGGTGAAGGAATTCGTCGCGTCTTTGATAACAACAATGTCGTAGCCGAGCTGATAAGCGTCGGCGGAGGTGTGGCGCACGCACATATGGGTGTGCAGTCCGGTCACAACAACGGTGTTGACTCCGAGCTCCTGAAGCAGGAGGTCAAGGTCGGTGTGGAAGAAACCGCTGTAGCGTCTCTTGGGAACGACATAGTCGCTCTCGCAGAGTCCGAGCTCGGGAATGACTTTCGCGCCCTCGGTGCCAGCTATCGCGTGGTCGCCCCAGAGTTTGAGCTCGTGGTCGATGCCCTTGAGATGAGCGTCGTTGCAGAAGATGACCGGTATGTTCTTCTCTCTTGCGCCGTTGAGCAGTTCTGCGGTCTTGGGGACTATCGCAAGACCTCTGTCGCACTTGAGCGCGCCGGTGACGAAGTCGTTGAGCATATCAACGACAAGAATTGCGTACTTCTTTTCCATAATATTTACAGCTCCTTGTGTGTTGTGATTAAATTATACCGATTTAATTTTCCGGTGTCAATGACAATAAACACAAAGAAAACGCTCTTTTACAATAGGTGTTTGTGTGATATAATTTATTCATATCAATTTCCCGGGAAACGGAGAGCGTTTATGGCAACTGTGCTTTTGACAGTGATATTCATAGCCTATATCGGGCTCGGAATCCCAGAATCTTATCCGGGCTGCTGAGCATAAAGCTCTCGGGTAAAAAAGTCATGGTCATAGGCCAGTGCGTGACCCTCGCGGCGATACTGCTGATTATGTTCAGGCAGCCAATGGCGGCGACATATGCGGGCCTTTTCATGATAGGTCTCGGCAACGGGCCACTGTTCCCAAGCATGACTCATCTTATACCGAAAGTGTTCGGCAAGAGCGTCTCGCAGTCGATGATAGGTACACTCATGGGCTTCTCTTCAATCAGCATGTTTTTGACCCCGTTCATTTTCGGTCAGCTCGCGGGTCGATTCGGCTCGTGGCTGTTCCCGTATGCGGCACTCGCGATGTATGCGGTGATGATGATATAAACTGCGTTTTTCATACGCAGACCGACAGATAAATAAAAAGGAGAAACGATATGAAAACGACTCAGGTTGCCGCCGCGCTCATTTGGCAGGGCGACAGATTCATGATATGCCGCCGCCCCGCGAACAAGGGCAACGCCCTTTTATGGGAGTTTGTCGGCGGAAAGCTCGAACCGGGCGAGACACATCAGCAGGCACTCATTCGCGAATGCCGCGAGGAGCTCGGTATAACGGTGGAGGTCGGCGACGAATTCTGCGATGTCTACCATCAGTATCCCGATATATATGTCCACCTCGTCGTGTTCAATGCGAAAATAGCCGAGGGCACACCTCAGATGCTCGAACATTGCGGACTCGAATGGATAACGCCGCAGGAGATAAAAAACTATGCCTTCTGCCCGGCGGATAAAGACATACTCCGGAAAATAATCAATACACATTGAAAGAGGTTATATTATGCAGCTTGTTCTTCCGTTTGAACATATGGCAAAGGCGGCGCAGTATATGGAGCCGTCGGTTTTTGAATATGTCCGCGAGGGCGAGATAGAAAGCTTTGAGAGCTTCGAAAAATTCAATTTTCTCGCCTTTGACTGGTACGATGTCCACAGCGAGCGCACCGAGGACTATAAAATGCTCGCCTATGTCAGCCGCGAGAATCTGATAATTTTCACAGAGGGCGCGGCGGGCGATACGGCAAAGAAGATAATGGACGGGCTCGCGGCGGAGAATCCGGAACTCAGATCCGAGCAGCTGCTCTACAGATTCTTTGTCCGGCTTTTAAACGGCGATATGGATTGCCTCTCGAGGCTCGAGAATGAAATAGACGAATACGAAAATGTCTATCTTTTCAAGAGTGAGTCCGGCAAGGATGTTTTTGAAAAGCTGTCCGCCTGGCGGCGCGAGCTGCTGAGAATAAAGCGCTACTATGAGCAGCTGACTTTGATTTTTGACGAAGCTTCTGCGAACGACAATTCCGTATTTTCGAACTCTGCGGCGAAACGCTTTGCCATTCTCAAGAACCGCACCGACCGCTATCTCCAGACGGTGCAGAACCTGCGCGATGTTATCGAGCATCTTCAGGAGGAGTATCAGGCGCAGCTGTCTATCCAGCAGAACGATCTGATGAAGCTTTTCACGGTTGTTACCGTTATCTTTCTGCCGCTGACACTGCTCACGGGCTGGTACGGCATGAACTTTTCCGGTATGCCGGAGCTCAACTGGGAATATGGATATCTTGTGATAATTGTCGTGAGTATAGTTGTGCTCGTTGCGCTGGTACTGTTCTTCCGCCGAAAGAAGTGGCTCTGAGATTTTGAAAAAAATTTTTGATTTGCCTATTGACAGGGTAGGCAATATGTGCTATATTGTATCCAACATACCGCCGAGGTAGGCGTATGAAAGGAGAGAATGTTATGAAAAAGACCGCCATGAACCGAATGAACCGCTGTAACTGCGCCTGTTGTCAGTGCGCGTGTTTCGTCATGTCTTTTTCCGATATGTCCTCCAAATGCGGGTCGTTGAACTGATCCGATAAACGGCTTTTTGACCGGGGACACTCATCGGAGTTCCCCGGCTTTTTTTATTCGCCGCGGAACTCAGAATCTTAACTAACTAACTAACTTCAAAGGAGCAATTTATTATGTCAAAGATTTATACTTCAGCAGACCAGCTTATAGGAAAGACCCCTCTTCTCGAACTGACCCACATTGAAAAGAAATACGGACTCAAAGCGAAGGTGCTCGCAAAGCTTGAGTATTTCAATCCCGCAGGTTCCGTCAAAGACAGAATCGCCAGAAAGATGCTCGACGACGCAGAGACGGCGGGCAAGCTCACCCCCGATTCTGTTATTATTGAGCCGACCTCCGGCAACACCGGCATCGGTCTCGCCTCCGTCGCCGCCGCGCGCGGATATCGCATAATTATCGTTATGCCCGAGACGATGTCCGTTGAGCGTCGCCAGCTGATGAAGGCATACGGCGCCGAGCTTGTGCTCACCGACGGCACAAAGGGCATGAAAGGCGCGATAGCCAAGGCCGACGAGCTTGCAAAGGAGATACCGAACAGCTTCATCCCCGGTCAGTTCGTCAATCCCTCAAATCCCAAGGCTCACTATGAGACCACGGGTCCCGAGATTTTTGAAGACACCGATGGCGAGGTTGATATCTTCGTCGCAGGCGTCGGCACCGGCGGCACCATCACGGGCGTCGGCGAGTATTTAAAAGACAAGAAGCCCGGCGTAAAGGTCGTTGCGGTTGAGCCCGAGACTTCGGCAGTGCTCTCGACAGGTGTTGCGGGCGCGCATAAGATACAGGGTATCGGCGCGGGCTTTGTGCCCGAGGTGCTCGACACGAAGGTATACGATGAAATAATCCCCGTGAGCAACGAGGCAGCGTTCGAGACGGGCAGGCTCATAGGCAGGAGCGAGGGCGTGCTGGTCGGCATATCCTCAGGCGCCGCCGCTTATGCCGCCGTTGAGCTTGCAAAGCGCCCGGAGAACGAGGGCAAGACGATAGTTGTGCTCCTGCCTGACACAGGCGACCGCTATCTGTCGACTCCGCTTTTCCAGGACTGATAAATAATTTCCCAATAGGCTCCGGCTTTTTCGCCGGGGCTTTCGGGCTTTTTTGAGAGGAAGAATATGAGCTTTAACCCCGATAACCCGCGCCGCAAGGCGCTCATCGCGATGAGCGGCGGAGTGGATTCGTCCGTCGCCGCCTATCTCGCGATTGAGAGCGGGCTTGACTGCATCGGCGTGACGATGAAGCTTTTTGATAACGAGGACGCAGGGGTAAGCCGCGAAAGGAGCTGCTGCTCGCTCGAAGATACGGAATATGCGCGCGGCGTCGCCTACAGGCTCGGGATGCCGTATTATGTCTTTAATTTCACTGCGGATTTCAAAGAGCAGGTCATGAGCCGCTTTGTTGAAACCTATGAGCGCGGTGCGACCCCGAACCCCTGCATAGACTGCAACAGATATCTGAAATTCGATCGCCTCTATCGCCGCGCAAAAGAGCTCGGCTGCGAATATGTTGTCACGGGTCACTATGCGCGAATTGAAGAAGGAAACGGCAGATTCCTGCTGAAAAAGGCGGTTGATCCGACAAAAGATCAGAGCTATGTGCTCTATTCAATGACGCAGGACGAGCTGCGGCATACGCTGTTTCCATTGGGCGGCATGACGAAAACGCATACGCGCGAGCTTGCGCGCAAGCTCGGCTTTTATAACGCCGACAAGCCGGACAGCCAGGATATCTGCTTCGTGCCGGACGGCGATTACGCCTCGTTTATCCGCTCATTTACGGGCAGGGACTATCCGCGCGGCGAGTTCGTTGACAAAAGCGGAAATGTGCTCGGCGAGCACAGGGGACTTATAGGCTACACCGTCGGTCAGCGCAAGGGACTCGGAATAGCGCTGGGCGAGCCGAAATATGTGACCGCCCTGCTGCCCGATGAAAACCGAGTTGTGCTCGGCAGCAATGAAGACCTGATGAGCCGCGAACTCGACGCGAAGAATTTCAATTTTATCGCCTTTGATACCCCACCTGCGGAGTTTCGCGCGAGCGCGAGGGTCAGATACAGGCAGGCGGAACAGCCCGCGACAGTGCGCGTCACGGGCGAAAATACAGTGCATATAACATTCGACGAGCCGCAGCGGGCAATAACAAAAGGCCAGGCGGTCGTCGCCTATGACGGAGATGTGGTTATCGGCGGCGGAGAGATCTGCTGAGTGCGAAACGGAGGAATATTTATGATGATATCAACGCGTGGACGCTACGCTCTGAGGGTGCTTGTTGACCTTGCGGAGCACAGCGGTAGTCTTGTCCCGATGAAGGATGTCGCGACGCGCCAGGGCATCTCAAAAAAATATATGGAGCAGATAATGGCTCTGCTTGTAAAGGACGGATATGTTGAAGGCGTCCACGGCAAAGGCGGCGGATACAGGCTCGGCAGACCGCCGGAGCAGTGCGTTGTCGGCGATATCCTGCGCCTGACCGAGGGCAGCCTCGCTCCCGTCGCGTGTCTTTCATGCGAAGAGCCGTGCGAGCGCGCGGACAGCTGCCGCACAATCGGAATGTGGCGCAGGTTCGAGGAGATAACGAACGAATACTTTGACGGCATAACAATAAAAGACCTGATGAAAACCGAATAATAAAGAAGCCGCGTTCTGTTTTTGATTTGAACGCGGCTTTTTATTATAAAAAAAGGCTCCCGCCCGTTTGGGTGAGAGCCTTGATTTGTTTGGTGCTGTTACAGCAGTTTTTTAGCCGATTTTAACGGTGTAGTCAACAATGCCGTGAAGGGTATCAACGCTTGCGGGGATACCGATAACCTTGACGCCAAGGTTGTTAACGTTGACATTGACCTTGTAGTGCCATGTGCCGCTGACGATCTTGCCGGTGTTGTTGTCAATCTTAACGGTGACATAAGCGTGATCGTAAGTGAGCTTTATGTTCTCGATACCGGAAGTTACGCTAACGCCGGGAAGCTGATCAAGAGCGTTCTGGACGTTGCCGAGAGTACCGATCGAACGGCCGACAGGACCCTTCGAAGAGCTCTCCTTCGGGCCGTCAGTCTGAGGCTTGACGTCGAAAGAAACAGTGGTGTACTTACCGTCGTTGGTCGCCTTAGCGTTCTTGACGTCGGTCGGAAGAACATCGCCGTGGTCGCCTGCGGGGATGTAGTTTGTATCGGTCGAGTTCTTCTCAAGAGCCTTCTTCGCGATGCCCTCAAAAGAACCAAGGATCTTACCAAGTCCGCCGGTGCCCTCAAGCTTCTCGAGCTTCATGGTCTGCTTGCCCTTGGGGGGATTCTTTACGGAAGCCTTAACAGCCTTGTTGTAGAAAGCTACGACTGCCTTAGCGTCGGTGGAGTTGAGACCCTTTTCGGTGTTGCCGGTCTGAGCGCCGCCCTGAGAGCCGCCCTGGCTGCCTGCTGCCTGCGAGGGAGCCTCGACGGGCTTGCCGGAAGCGTCGGTGGAAACTTCGGAAGCGTCGTTGCTTGCGTCGGTGCTGTCAGCTGCGGAAGCGTCTGCGGGAACGGTAGAACCGTCGCCGTTGTCGATGACCTCTCCGCCTGCGGAGGAGGGATCGGTTGTGATCGCGCCGTCATCCTTGCTCTTGCAAGCTGCAAAAGCGAAGACCATAGCGAGAACCATGATGAGTGCAAGAATTCTCTTCATTTGGTTGTGCTCCTTTTAACATTTTTTTGATTTTGTGAATAAATTGTTTCACAGTATTTTCAGTTTACTCTAAAATAACCAAAAAGTCAAGAAAAACAACGCTTCAAATTATAACAATTTTGTAACATACGGCTGGAAATAACTTGACTTTCGGGTATAAGCACATATAAAATGTATGCAGAGATTTAAAAAAGTATGAGCCGTAGGGCGAAAGGAAACTGATAAAAATATGCTTGAGAGAAGCGAATGGATAAAAGGGTGCGAAAAGAATTTGCGTGGCGGTACGGTGTATCTGAAAAACTTTCGGTGCGCCGCCAAAGCGGAAAAAGCAATATTGAAAATAACTGCGCTCGGCGTATATGAGGTAAAATTAAACGGCGAGCGGGTAGGCGACTTTATCCTCGCTCCGGGCTGGACTTCTTATTTAAACAGGCTTCAGGTGCAGAGCTACGATGTGACAGATATGCTGAAGACCGAGAATTCGCTCGAGGTGACGGTCGGTCAGGGCTGGCGCGCCATCGCCAATAAACGTGACGGCAGCGACTTTTTGGGCTACCGCGACACGGCGCTCATCGCCGAGCTGACTCTTGTCTATGCCGACGGCACGGCGGAGAGCATCGTCACCGACAGCTCGTGGACTGCGCGCGAGAGCAAGCTGAGATATACAAATATATATGACGGCGATATCTATGACGCGACTTTCAAAGCGGGGAGCGCGAGGCACTGCATCTGCGTCGATCTCGAAAAGGATATGCTTATCCCGCAGGAGGGCGAAAAAATAGTCGAGCATGAGCGGATGCCTGCCTTGCAGATAATAAAAACCCCGGCGGGCGAGACGGTCATTGACTTCGGGCAGAATATGACGGGCTATGTCGAGTTCAGTATAAAAGGCACTCCCGGTGCGCAGGCGACAATCTCCCACGGCGAGACTCTCGACTGCGACGGCAACTTCTACAACGCCAATTATCGCTCGGCGGACGCGCGGATAAAGTTCATTTGCGACGGCGAGGAGCACACATATAAAAGCGCTCTCACCTTCTTCGGCTTTAGATATATCCGCCTTGAAAACTGGCCGGATGAGATAAAAAAAGAAAATTTCACGGCGGTAGTTGTACACTCGGATATCCGCCGCACGGGTTATTTCGAGTGCTCGGATGAGGCGGTGAACCGACTTTTCAAGAATATAATATGGGGCCAAAAGGGCAACTTCCTCGATGTCCCGACCGACTGCCCGCAGAGAGACGAGCGCCTCGGCTGGACGGGTGACGCGCAGGTGTTTGTCCGCACGGCGAGCCTCAATTTCGATGTTAAGCGCTTCTTCAAAAAGTGGCTTCACGATCTCGCCGCCGACCAGGGACGCGACGGCTGCGTGCCGCATGTCGTACCGAATATATTCGACGATATGGGCGGCTCGAGCGCGTGGAGCGACGCGGCGGTCATCTGCCCGTGGGAGATATACAGAACCTACGGCGACAAAAAAATACTCGAAGACCAGTTCGATTCGATGAAAGCGTGGATAGACTGGATGCGCGAGCGCAGCGAAAACGGAAAACGCTCCGGCGGATTTCACTTCGGCGACTGGCTTGGGCTCGACTCCCCGGAGGGCAGCTACAAAGGCTCAACGCCCGAGGATCTCATCGCCACGGCATACTATAAATATTCGACCGAGTTATTTATAAAGGCGGCACACGCGCTCGGCAGAGATGTTTCGGAATATGAGAATATCCCCGCAGAAGCGGCGGCAGCGTTCAGGCGCGAATATATGGAAAACGGCAGAGTGAAAAACGCCACGCAGACCGGCTGTGTGCTCGCGCTCTGTTTTGATATCACAGACGACAGGGCGGCGACCGCCGCTCAATTAAACGAGCTTGTGAAGCGCGCCGGGCATCTTGAAACCGGCTTTGTCGGCACGCCGTATCTTCTCCATGCGCTCAGCGACAACGGCTACGTCGGGACGGCATATGACCTTCTGCTTCGTCGCGAATATCCCTCGTGGCTCTATCCCATCTCCAAGGGCGCGACGACGGTCTGGGAGCACTGGGACGGCATAAAGCCCGACGGCACGATGTGGAGCACCGACATGAACTCGTTCAATCACTATGCCTACGGCGCGGTCGCGGACTGGATGTACGGCGCGGCGGCGGGAATAAACTCCGACCCCGATCGCCCGGGCTTCGAGCATATTATCTTCCGCCCCGTGACAGACAGGCGACTCGACTTTGTCAAGGCTTCGATTGACACCCGCCGCGGCACCGTCGCGAGCGAGTGGAGACGCGAGAACGGCAGGATAAAATATATCTTCACCGTCCCCGAGGGCTGCTGCGCTTCGGCCGTTATCGGCGGAGAAAAGCACGAAGTCGGAGCGGGCACACACGAGTTTCTTGAATGATAAATTCCCGGTTTGCCGCCATTTTCGGTGAGCCGGGAAATAAATTTCAAGAAAATTTGAAAATCTTGTCCTACTTTGCAAAAAATATATTGACAAATCGCTTGCGATATAATATAATAATCAAGCCTTGTCGGATTGACGAGGCTCACATATGGCGGCATAGCTCAGTTGGCTAGAGCATTCGGTTCATACCCGGAGTGTCGTTGGTTCGAATCCAACTGCCGCTACCAATTTTGGCCCGGTGGTCAAGAGGTTAAGACACCGCCCTTTCACGGCGGTAACACGAGTTCGATTCTCGTCCGGGTCACCAGAGCCACCAAACAGATGTCGCAATCGGCAGATCAGAAATTCGTTCGGTCTGGATTCTGACATCTTTATTTTTTAGGACGCGTAGCTCAGCTGGTTAGAGCGCTTGCTTCACACGCAAGAGGTCCACGGTTCGAGTCCGTGCGTGTCCACCAAAAGCAAAAGCCCCGAAAGCGTTGATATACAACGGCTTCGGGGCTTTTTTGTTTTGAAAATCGGCGCGTTTTTATATTTCTCGTGTGACCTCAAAAGACCTGATTTTCTGACGGTTGCTAACAAAAATCTAACAAATTTTTTAGGTCAAATCGAGTTGACGGCGTCCTTGAGCTGCGCCATCTCGATGTGGGTGTAGCGCTTGGTCGCCGCGTCAGAGACCTGACCCATAAGCTTTTGGATTCCCCATTTGTCGATGCCGTTGCGGTAAAGCATCGATGCGAAGATGTGCCGTGTGGCGTGCGGAGTCAGGCGCGGCAAGCCGAGGGCTTCGAGCGTCGGATAGTACCACTGGTTGCGGAAGTACTTGTCGGTCACGCGGACGAGCTTGCCGCGGTATTCCTTGCAGACGATTGTCGGACCGTTTTTATCAAGCCACTTTTGCAGATACGGCATGACCTTGTCCGAGACCGGCACGATTCTGTTTTTGCCCGCTTCGGTCTTTTCACCGCCTGTCAGAGTGTGGTTTTCCGGATCCCAGCTGAAGCGCGTGAGCGACAGAAACTCGTTGATTCGCCACCCGGTATAACACATAATCACTATTAGGTCGGCGTACATAAAGCCCTTTTCCGCCGCCTCTTCGAGCTTGTGCAGTTCGAGATCGGAAAAAGGCGTCTTTTCCTTTTCTTCCATTTTTGGCAGCGTTGTAAACGAGGCGTAGTTTTTTGATATGACATCCGTCTGCACGGCGTAGTCGCAGAGCATTCCGGCAAAAACTTTTGTCTTTTGCACCGAGGACACGGAAAGCCCGTCCTCATACGCCTTGGTTATCACCGTCTGATAGTGCGCTGTCCGCAGGTCTTTTACTTTGTAGTCGCCTAAAACGGAAAGGCGGTTTTTCCACGCGCCGAGATAGGTGTCACGGGCTTGCTTGGATAAGTTTTGAAACCGCTGAAGCTTGACAAACTCTTCGTATAGCTGCCGGAATGTCATTTCTTCGGCAGGAGCCGGAACAAGCGCGGTCGGTGATTCGTTCCACGCCCCGAGGGCGGTCATTGCTTCGGCGCGCGTGGCGTAGTAGCCGATGACCGTTCTTTTTTTTGATATGCTGTCGGCGACGAAGTGCGCCGGAGTCAACGCAATCCACGGTTTGCGCCGTTTGCCGCCGAGTTTATACACAGACCCATATCCATTCGGATTTTTCATAAAAATACCGCTCCTTTGCTTGTACTTTTTTGGAGCGGGTGATATAATAAATATATCAACTCACTCTGTCGTAGGTGTGGTTTGATGCTCCGCCCGTCCCTGTTCCCGCAGGGGCGGGCTTTTTTATTATCTTTTGAATTTTTTGTTGAAATGGAATCCCCAAGTCAAAGGTTTGCGGTCGTAGGTGTAGTCGTCATCGTCATCAGCGTAGTTGTCGTCATGGTCGTCATCATAGTCATCATCAAAGTCATCAAGGTGGAGAAAATCGAGGGGATCGTTGTCGTCATCGTCGTCGTAGTCGTCAAAGGAGTATTCATCCTTCGGCTTATCGCCGCCGACGATTTCTGCACCGCAAAGCGTTACGCAGCGATCCTTGTTTTCTTCCATATATTTGGCATCGGCTCTTGACAGATTCCCGAGCTGATAGCCGTCCGCAAGGACTTTAAAAGCGGGTTCGCCGCGATATTCATATTCTTCAAGCGCGAGCTCGATTTCCTTGTTTGCAAACGGCGGCTCGTGGTAGTACAGCTTACGGATCAGCTCCTGACGACTGGTGCCGTCATCGTTGTTAAAGGTCACGCCGACAGTCTTCACGCGATAAAATTCATATGTTTCCACCGGCTTGACCGGCTCTGCGGACGGAAGCGGCGTTGTGTCTATGTTCGCCATTTTCAACTCGGAATCCGGCACAGCTCGGTCGGGGATGTCGACGGAATCAATCGCGGCGTCCTTTTTCTTTTTTGCGGGTCTCAGAATCAGGAACACGCAGACGGCAACAGCCACGAGGCCGACCACGATAAGCACCGCGAAAAGAGCCGGATGGGCGCTTTCCTTGATTTTTTCGATAAGTGCCATTATGCCGCCGAGTATGAACATGACCGCGATAATCAACACCCAACTGACTTTTTTCTTACCTTTTGCCATTTTTAACATCTCCTTAGCTTATTTCTCTGATTAACATTTTCGGAACGCCGAGAATATGATACATTTCCAAATCCGCGCCTCGCAGCTCTTTTGGCAGATATTCCGGATTGATGGGGCTGAGTCTTACCATATCATCGGAAACATCGATGCGCTTGAGCGTGGCACTTTCTCCGTCATAAATGACTGCTCCGACATCGCCGTTGTGGTCTATGTAATTCTGCTTCAATATAAGCACTATATCTTTTTCCTGATAGAGCGGATACATTGAGTTGCCGCGAACTTCCAAAACGAAGAAGTCTTTTTTGTCTCTTCCTTTCAGATAAGCCGCAGGAACTTCCACAACTGCTCCGTTCCAATCTTCGACCGCGATTTCTTCATATCCGGCAGCAATGCAACCGAGAACCGGGAAAGTCACGACATCATCTGTAATGTTCGGGGAAACAAGGTTAAGCGGTTGCATTGGTACGTCGGCACCCATAAGCCACGGTATAGAAACATTTAATGCGTTAGCGAGCTTTTCGATAGTGTCTTGCTTCGCTTTATATCTGCCTTTTCGATATTGGCTGATAGCTCCTTCGTTGACTTTGGACAGCCTTGAGAGTTCAGATGCCTTCATGTTTTTATAGTTCAGCGCATCATTTAGCCTATCTTTAAATGCTGATTTCATAGGATCACCCCTACATATTATAGTACATGCCTTTGGAAATTGCAATAAAAATTTAGATAACTAAAAGTTTTTTTAAAAAAGTCTTGACTTTAGAAATCTAAAGTTTTATACTGAAAACACCGAAAGGGGGTGCGTGATATGGCCGCTTATAAATATGGTGCATTAAAGGACAGGATGAGAGAACTGGAAATAACGCAGGAAAGCCTTGCGGCGCTTGTACCAATGGGATACACATCTCTCAATCTTAGCCTCAACAACAAAAGAAAATTCCGCCAAGATGAAATGGTGGAAATTTGCAGAGTGCTCGAAATCCCGCTTGCCGAGATAGACCGCTATTTTTTTGCGCATTAACTTTAGAAATCTAAAGAGTACAAACGAGAGGAGCGGAAACAGCATGCGAAAACCTACGACAGAGGAGATCCTCGCCATCAACGGCAGCGTGCCGGTCGAAATGGCGGCGCGGTACCTTGGCCAGTCGAAAGACTTTATTTACTGCGCGATGCAGAGACAGGTCTTGCCGATTGGCACAGCGTATATCCGCGAGAAAGAATGGTGCTACGACATAAGACCGCAGGCGCTCGTAGAATATAACGAGCATGGCGGGGTTATGCAGCACAAGGAGTTTGAACGATTCGTGCGCGCGATGATTGCCAACGCCGTTGAAATGGCTATACTTGCCGAGAACTGAATAAACAACAAAGAAAGGAAGAAAAGAAAATGATTGAAAGCTTAAAAAAGACCCGCGCGGACTTTCAACGCGCATGCGACCGTCACGATGACGAAGAAATGGCAAGACTGTTCGGCAAGCTGTGCGCAATGCTTGTGCAGGAGATCATGATGGCATTCGGCGGAGTCAGTATCGCCGACAGCGTTGTGATTTTGGCCGCTTGCAAAATTGTGGCGACATTTGTAAAGGACGCCGGAGAAAAATTAGGACTTTCCGCCGAAACGTTGGAAGCGGGGGCGGATGAACTTGCGGAGTTTGTGAACAAAAACGCCACAAGAATAATGGTCGCAAAGCCCGCACGCAAGGAGGCTGACAGCGATGACTAAAGACTTGCTTATCATCGGCGCGGTCGTCGCGCTCGTCGCGATTATGGTCCTCGCGGCTTTGCCGGAGATAACAAGCGCGATGCCGGATGTTTATTATGTCGAGCCGACCGAGCCGGAAGCAGCGACGGAAGCAGAGCCGGAAACGGTTTTGCAGTCAACTGCAAGCGTCAGATACGCCCTGACCGCCGCCGAGCGCGATGAGGTTGAGCGGGTAGTCATGGCAGAGGCGGGAGCCGAGCCGTACATAGGTCAGATGGCTGTTGCACAGTGCATTCTTACCGCCTGCGAGCAGGAGGACAAGCGGCCGCTCGAAATCGTCCGCAGCTTTGGCTACACCGCCGCCCGACCTGAGCCGAGCGACGAGGTCAAAAAAGCCGTCGTCAAGGTTTTTGACGACGGCGATGTAGCGACGGATGCCGAGATACTGTATTTCTACGCGCCGGAGCTGTGCCAAAGCATATGGCACGAGTCGCAGACCTATGTCTGCACCATCGGCGGACATAGATTTTTTGAGGAGGCGGCGAAGTGAGCAAAAATATTTGTATCGCGTGCTTGGTGATGTCGATTTTTTGTATCGTAATGAGTCTGTGCCCTGGCGATGAAAGATACAAAAAAGTGCAGGCTTTTTTGGGCTGGTTTAATGTTGCGCTGTGGATATGCATCTATATCCGCGATATGTTTTGAAAGGAGAATGAAAATGAATGACGGCGTCTACATAATCGATGAAAGAGAAGCTGAAATCCTCGACCGCTACGAGGGTATACTCGCTCAAAAAAAAGACCCGCACAGGTACGACGCTTTGCCGAAAGATGCCCTCGCAGCGCTCTGTCGTGTTAAGGACAAGAGCAACGATTTGTTTGTCAGGCGGTACGAAGCCGCGAGAGAAGTCATTGATGTCATTGCACGGCAGGTCAGCATCGACCCCGACACATTAGGATTGTCGATATACTATCCCGATTTTGATGGCTCGTCCGTAATCGCGCGAAGAATTGAAGAGTGGGTCAGCAGTTCCGGCGACAAAGCAATGCTGAAAAAGCGAGTGCGGGAGCTCGAGCAGGAAAACTTAATACTTCGTTCGCTCGTGCGGAAATAAAGGGAGGGCGCCATGACTAACGAAGAAGTCAAGCAGGCGCTTGTCACCGGCAAGCCGGTCATATACTACGTGCCGCTTGTCGGAGATGTCAGATACGACAGAGTGTCTGCGGTTATATACCGCATAATCAACGGCGAGCTCGCAGTGACCGCCGAGCTCGAGGACAAGAAAGGCAGGCTGACGGCAACGGTCCGCATCGACCGCCTGCAATTTGAAAACAAGGAGGACAAAGAAAATGATACTGAAATTTGCAATTCAGACGGTGCTTGAGATCGCCGTCGTTGTACTTATCATCTACGGCTTTATCCGTGAGGACAAGCTTATCGCCTTTGAAGACAGAGTCAGAGCCAAAATCAGAGCAAAGAGGAGCGGGCGCGATGCAGGCACTCGAAAAGACAGCTGACGCGCCGGGGAGCGGGCAAAAATGGCGCAGGAAAAAGGTCTGTAAAAGCTGCTATTGGCTGCGGCAAATTGACTGTGCGAGCGACGGCTGGGACGGAAAGTGCTGTGCCTATACCTACATCACCGACCGATTCCGCGAGATCCCCGCGACGGACGATTACTGTGCCTATTATTTTGAAAAGAAAAGGAGGCGGCAGTGCTTTGAGCTGTAGCAAGGTCGTTACAAGAGTCGAGATAAGCGGCGCGAAGCCGGTGACGCTGCTGTTTCGCCCGGGCTGTGAGGACGAGTATATCGTGCGGTACACGGACGGCGGAAAAGAGACAGAGTGGAGCTTCCGCGACGGCCGCGAGGCGCTGAATAAATACATTGAGCGAATCGAGCGGGCTTTGTGGCCGAGGCTCGACAAATATGAAAAAGGACGCCCTGCGGTAACAGGACGCCCAAATGATGTTGAAACAACACCAAACACCATAAACAGTATAACACCGACGCCCGAAGATGTCAATGGGGGCGCGATATGAAAATACGATCTTACAGATGCCCGAAATGCGGGCGTGAATATAACTTTGCCGACGGCAACAAAACAAGACTCTGCCGCGTCTGCGGGTGCGAACTGGACAGCCTGACCGTCTACTCGACGGACGGAGAAAGCACCGAGAAAGACCAGGCAAGCGCGACCCGCCGCGAGAACCGCGAGGCGGAAGAGCAGGAGGCACTTTTTGTGTGGGCGGAATACCAGTCCGCCGCACACACGGAACTGAAGCTTTTATACCACATCCCGAACGAAGGCAAGCGCAGCGTGGCTTACGGTGCAGCGCTCCGGCGGCAGGGGATGAAAAAGGGCGTGCCCGACCTCTGCCTGCCGGTCGCTCGGGGGAAATACCACGGCTTGTATATCGAAATGAAAGCCGGCCGAAACAAGCCGACGGTCAAGCAGCAGTGGTGGCTTGAAGCGCTTGAGCGACAGGGTTTCCGCGCCGTGTGGTGCTCCGGCTGGGAGCGGGCAAAGGAAGAAATATCGGAATATTTGAAATTATGATGTAATTTTTCGAGGTCTAACTCGACAGAGGTGTTGCCGGAAATTAGGACGCAATTTTTCGCGAGCTAATTTACCGCGCGACGGTTTGAAATTAGTATGCAATTTTCGGCGAGCTAACTCGACATCAACACGATTTAAAGGAGAAATAAAAAATGACAGAACTGATGAAAAAGGCAATAGCCAAAATCGACGCCGAGGGCGAAAAGGGTGGCACAAATCAGAAGCACATAGCGCAGTATATCATCGATGCGCTTATAACCGACGATATCAGCGCGGGCAAGGTCGCGGATGGGAAAAAGAGCCTTGCGGACTGTGTGAAAGCCGTGACAGGAAAAGCAAGAGAGCATGCCGAGAACGGCTGCGCGATGGTCGAAGATGAAACGGTCTACTCTTGGATCCGCGAATATTACGGAATCGCCGAAGAGCCGAAGACCGATAACATCATCAGCCTTGACCTTGCGGATCTGCTGTGAGGTGGCGACATGGGACAAAAAGCGAAGAAAATCACCGAAGAACAGTATCGGCACGCCAAAAAAATGGCTTTTGCCAAGTCGATTGACGGCCTGCCGAAAAAGGTAGATAAGTGGATTGACGAGTCTGTCTTGAAATACAGCCGCTATCTTTTTACATACCGAGAAAAAGGAAAAAGGTACGGCTATTGCACGCACTGCCACAAGGATGTGGTGCTTGAGCTCGGCCGGACATACAGCGCCGCCGATGTGCAAAATGTCAACTGCAAACACAAGGAAATAGGCTTTTGCCCGGCGTGCAAAAGCACGGTCGAGTTCCGCGACAGCGGCAGAGGCAGAAAATATATGTATGACCAAAAATATATCCTTTTTGCCACGAAACTGCGGGACGGCGGAATCCTCGTCCGGGCGGGATTCGTGGAGCGCGATTACCGCCTGGACTATACAACAGTCAAGACCAATTTTTTTGAGGAATATCGGATCTATTACAACACCGGCGTTGACGCCGTGTGGGCGAAAAGGTGGTCGTATGGGTTCCACGGCTGGGAGCTGGGCTGGGAGCGCATGGCGACCATACCGGAGCCAAGCTCAAGACAGCCGTGGTATACGAACGAAAAAAATTATGTCGAAAACCATTATTATGGCTTTAATGACGAGACTTTTAAAAACACCAATTTGCAGTACGCGCAGATGTCGGCATATATGGAAAACTTCGGCGGAAATCCTTGCGGCTGGCTTGATACATATGTCAAATATCCGGTACTGACGGAAAAACTGGTGAAAGAAGGCTTTATCAGGCTTGCGGTCAATGACTCGTGGACGAATGGAGTTGTCAACCGACGCGCAAAGACCGTTTCGGCGGCTCTCGGGCTGACGAAAAAGGAGTTGCGAGAACTACCCGAAAAAACACGCGATGCCGTGCTTTATGCGCAGCTTGCCAAAAAGTACGGCATCACTCCGGCGCAGGCGAGGAAATATGCCGCATATAGTTTAACAAGTATCGAAAACGTCGAGAAGCATTTGCCTTTCAAAAAAGCGGTTAAGTATCTCGATAAGCAGAAGGAGATGATCTACACGCTCTGCGACTATTGGAACGACTGCGAAAAGCTTAATCTTGACCTCAAGCGCGAGGATATCCTCCTGCCGCCGAATCTCGCGCAGGCGCACCAGCGCACGATTGACGCGCTCGCGGAAGCAAGACGGCAAAAGGAGCTCGAAGAGACGCGCGAAGCGCAGAAAAAATTTGAGAAACATCTCAAAAAGCTCGAACGGGACTTTGATTTTGAAAGCGGCGCCCTGTTGATTCGCCCGGCGCGAAGCCAAGCCGAGCTTATCGACGAGGGGAGCGCGCTGCATCACTGCGTCGCTACATATGCAAAAAAACACCTGAGCGGGCAGACGGTTATCTTTTTTATCAGAAAGAAAAGCGAGCCGGACAAGCCTTTTTATACTCTGGAATATGACCCGAAAACCGAGAACATCACCCAATGCCGTGGCTTGCACAACTGCGGCAAGACCCCGGAGGTCGAGGCCTTTGTGGATGCGTGGAGCGGGTACATCAGAAATAAAAAGAAAAAGAGTCACGCGGCAGCGTGAGAGAGGAGAAACATATGAACGAAGTAATCAGAAGCATGGAACTCAGCGGAAACCTGAGCGAGGAACAGAACGAGGCGTTAAATCTGCACTACGAGATAATCGCAAAAGGCAACCTCGCCGCGTCCGCTATGGTGGACTTTTGTCAGAATCTTAAAAGGATGCGCGACGAGCGCAAATATCTTTTACTCGGGCACGAGACGTTTGAAGAGTATGTCGAGCAGGATGTCGGTATCAAGCAGCGACAAGCCTATACATATATACAAGCTCTCGAGTCGCTCGGCGAGAAATATTTGCAGTCGAATGCAAGTCTCGGAATCTCGAAGCTCGGAATGCTTGCCGCCTTGCCGTGGTACGAACGCAGGGAGGTCGAGGAGAACAACGATGTCGCGGAGATGTCCACACGCGAACTGAAAGAGACTATCAGCAAGCTGCACGAGGCGCAGGAGCAGTTGACGCTTATCACCGCCGAGCGCGATGAGCTCGCGAAAAGCAGCCAAGAGCACGAAGACCTTTCCGACACCGTCCGCCGCCTGCGCGAGGAGCTGAAAGCGGCGTCCGAAAAGCCTGCCGCGACGGTCATGCGCGAGCCGACCGCCGAAGAGATAAAGCAGTACACCGTCGACGCGATTGAAAAAGAGCGTGCAAAGGCAAAAAAGGACAGAGAAAAAGCCATAGCCGAAGCCGAGAAGCGGGTGCGCGATGCTGCCGAGAAATCTGCCGCCGACGAGCTCGGCAGGAAGACCGAGGAGCTTGAGAAGAAATACAAGGCGGTGCTCGACGCCGCCGAAAAAGAGAAAAGCGAGCTGACCGGACGGCTGGAAAAGGTCGAAAAGGACGCGAAGCTCACCGCCTCGCCGGAGGTCGCAAAATTCAGCGTCTACTTTGACAGCATACAGAAATATATCAATGTCATGCGCGGTATAATCGCGTCGATGGATGACGAGACCACCGCCGCCAAGCTTCGCGCAGCGATGCAGAAGCTCGGAGCGCTGCTGCAGGAGGGTTGAGTATGAAGCTGATTCTGAATTGCAACAAAACGATAAATTTTTGTTACGAAAAGCAAAGGCTCTGTGCTTCTCGCGGAAAGTGCTGGACATCTGAGGATGATATATGCCCGTTATATGGTTTTTGCCACCAACCGTCACCATATTGTGACGAGAAAATGAAAAAAGCAATCAAGGCCTTACAAAGGTGGAGCTGCGCGCATCCGTGCGAAACTCTGCCTATACGCGAGATCTTTAAAGGATTTTTTAATGGAGGCGGGAGACGATGAGGCGAAGAAGTCAGTTTCCGAAGAGCTTGAAAAGAAAATACAAGGCAGCTATCGACACCGCCGAAAAAGAAAAGAGCGCTGCTGCAGGAGGGTTGAGTATGGATTGCAGTAAAACGATAGATTTTTTTGTCGAAAAGCAAAGACTCTGCGCCTCGCGCTGGAATTGTAGCATAAAGGACGATAGATGTCTCTTGTATGAGTTTTGTAACAAAGTGGCTTCAAGCCTTTCGCGAAAGGATATTGAATATGCGATTGAAAATTTACATAAATGGAGCAGAGAGAACCCGCATAAAACCTATGCGCAAGACTTTTTTGAGAAGTTTCCGAAAGCAAATCCGGATAAAGCAGGTGTGCCGTGGATATGCCGCGCCAACTGCTACGGCGGGAGTTGCCAGTACTCCGCTGAAGCCGGAGCGGGTCCGGAATCGTGTAAAGCTTGCTGGAATGAAGAAATGGAGGCGGCGGACGATGAATAAAAAGAAAGCCAGAATCCTGATGTGCACACATTTTAACTGCGATCACCGTCGCGGGAATTACTGCTGTTTCCAGTGTCAGAAAATTGACACTTGTAAGAACCCTTGTTACAACAGCCCGCTGAAATGCGGACTGGCAAAGGAGGTTGACCAGCATGAAAACCCTGACGCTTGAACAGCTTATAGAAGCGGCGGAAGTTTGCGGATCCGGCAAAGAGGGCGCATGCCAGGTCTGCCCGGCGCATAACGACGGCGAAGTCATGTCGAGCGCGTGCATCGAGAGCGTTATGGCACAAGCCTCCGCCGCGCTGAAAGAATACGCCTGCAACGGAGGTGGTTACGATGCTTGATTTAAAGCCGTGTCCGCAATGCGGCGAAGTGCCCGAAATCGGATATGCTTGCGGCGAATATTTTATTTTGCCGACATCAAAAGCAATAGGAGCTTGCGTGTGCAGTTCTTTCACCGAAATGCACGCGAGCAAAGAACAAGAAATTGAAGCGTGGAACAGGAGGGCTGAAAATGGCTGAATATAACGAACAATGCAAGAAATGTTTTCATTTTCAAGTTTGCGCCCAAGTTATGAAAAATCAGCTTTTCATTAGAGAGAAAATGCTCAAAGAAGAAAGCCCAAAATGCGAGCATTTTGTGAACGCCGCCGATGTGGTTGAGGTCAGGCATGGTAAGTGGATTTATGAACCAGAGACGATAAACACAATTGAAGAAGCACTGGGCCTGTTAAACGATATGGAGTTTAACAAAAAATATCAAGGCAAACAGGAATATGCTGAAATGCTTTTGGTTTGTAAGGAAGCTCTTGAAAAGCAAATAGCGAAAGAACATCATCATACAAAGGTCTTTCGTTGCAACTCAAAAGCACGGGAAAGTATATGCCCATCTTGTTTGGGAGTAATTATCACAGCCGCAAATGAATATCCAAAGCACTGTACTTGGTGCGGGCAAAAGATAGATTGGAGTGATACCAATGCCTGACGCTGATAGATGTGTTTGTTGCGGAGAGATAGTCCCCGAGGGGCGGCAGATATGCCCGCAATGCGAACGCAAAAGATACATCTACACTATCCCCGATGTCCCGCCGTCACTCAACAAGTTCGCCGGGCGCGGATCCGCACAAGGCAGAAGATGACAGCTTTAAAAACGTCGAGCTTCAGCTTTGCGGAAGCTATGACAAAGAAAACCCACGAACAGAAATAACAGTAAAGGAGCTTTAAAAATGGATTGTAACAAGACAATAAACTTTTTACACGAACTCAAAAGACTTTGTGACTCACGTGATGAGTGCGTGGCTGATACGGCTAATAAAGAGCAATGCCCGATGTTTGGGGTTTGCAGGCTCACATATTCAAAAATCTGCGCCGAAGATATTAAAACGGCAATCGAAACTGTGCAAAAATGGAGCGACGAACACTCGAAGAAAACATACGTACAGGACTTCTTTGAGAAGTTCCCAAAAGCGCAAAGCAAATCAGACGGAACCCCGTTTGTATGCAGAAAAACAACATACGGCGGAAAGTGTCCGGGGATAGAATGCGATCCGGGGATAGAATGCGATGAGTGTTGGAACGAGCCAATGGAGGAATGACAATGGATAACGATCCCTTTTACCTCGAAAAACGGAGGTGCTTACGATGTTTGATTTAGAGTCGCCCAGAGAGCCATTGCGAAGGTGCCCGTTTTGCGGAGCACCGGCAAGCTATGTGACAATAGCGACCATCGCGAGAGGCGCGATTAGAGGCTGGGAGTTCTGCATCAAGTGTCAAAAATGCGGAGCTTCCACCCCGAAAAATTATAAGCTCGAGCTTCAAATCAATTCTGCCGGTGGACTTTTGACGGGCGTTGACGAGCGCGAGGAGGCAAAAAAGGATTGGAACACGCGGGCGGATGACATCGATTTAATAAAGCAGAAAGGAACTTTTTATGAAAATCAAAAAAATCATAAGCCTGTGCAAGGCGAATAAGCACATCTCGCTGTACGATATGACAACGCAGATGCTCGGCGACGGTCTCGCCGCCTATTACCTTAACGACTGCCCGGTGTTTTCAATCGATTCGCTTATGACATCTTTCGATATCACACCGACACAGGCGGACAAAATCGTGCAGCGGTACACCGCCGAGCCGCCGGAAGCGTTTTTGAAGGTGGTCAAAGACGAATTTGACGGAGAAGAGAGCTGCGATCCTCTGCCGATATCTCTGCGGATAGGCTCTTACGACTATATACCGTATAAGACTTCGGCCGGAATAGAGTTTGTCGAGTCAAAATATCTCGAGCCGCTTGATGTGGACGAGTTTGAGCTGTACTACCGTCAGACCGAGTCCGGCGCGTTCTTTGCGGCGAAAGCCGGATTCTTTGTGATGGCGATTATCCCAATCAGCACAACGCGGGTGCTGACGGAGAACACTGTCGGATATCTCGACGAGCTTTCGTCGATGAGTTCGATAAAATACGAAAATTTGAAATGAGGATGTGAAAAGCGGTGCGAGTCAAGAAACGAATATTTTCCGGCGCGGTTTGCGAACAGGAAGTCTACACGGTTTCTGACCGCACCGCTAATGTCGCGAAAGCGCAGTACAAGCCGGTGCTCCGCACGGACGAGGAGCGCGAGCGCCACAATCTGATGATAGCAAGGCGGAAGCACGCGCGAGTTTTCAACGAGAATTTCTCGCCGACTTCCCTTTATTCCACTCTTACCTTTGACAATGGCCACGAAATACACGACTGGGGCGAGGCGCGCCGGTTGCGTACATTATATAAACGCAGACTACAATACGCGTGCCCGGAAGCGAAAATCAACCTTTATATGGGACGCGGCAGAAACACAAAAAGAATACATTTTCACATGGTCTCAGACGGCGTGCCGGAAGAGATCATTAAAGCGCAGTGGATCTATGGCGATATCGTGCAGATCGAGCACCTGCGCCGACACAACTATTATAACGGTATAGACCACGGTTGCGATTACACAGGTCTTGCCAATTACTTATTCGACCATTGGACGCCCGAACAGGGCACTAAACATAGATATTTATCAACCCGCAACATGCGGCAGCCTGACAGCGAGGACGCAAAGGTCGCGCTCCGGAGCTACAGCCCGGACAACCCGCCGATCGCCCCGAAGGGCTATCGCCTTGTGGAGTGCATACAAAACAGATTCGGATATATGTGCTTTAAATACATAAAAGAGCCCGAGGACGAGCCGCCGAATCGACCGAGAAAAAGGAAAAACTGCTGACGGATGTCAGCTTTTTAAAGCCTTGTAAATGTGTCAAGTTTCGCGACGAAAAGGAGGAAAAAACAAAATGAGCAATGGCGAGTGGACGGTACTCGGAATTTTTATCGGAGTCTTAGTCGGCACAAGCGTGTACAACACACTTGTACTTAGCAGACTGCCAAAAACTGCGAAATGGAACGAGGTAAAGTTAGCCAATCCGTATAAATGGGCATTCAAATGCTCAAATTGCGGAGAAATACAAATTTGCGGAGTTGATTTATGTGAATATGAAGACGAGCGGCCGGATTGGGATCCGATAAAAGCGAGAGGCTTATTTTACTGCCCGCACTGCGGCGCAAAAATGGAAAAGGGGGAATCTTTACGACAGTAGTGGAATACATAAACCGGATTCGGCACATGAACAACGAGCTGTCATTCAAACAGCGCCAGCGCGAGGAACTGCTTGATGTGCTCACATCGATTACCGCGCCGCAGGGCGAAGCCATACAAAAAACAGCAGATGACAAGATGAGCCGCCTTATTTCGCAGTATGTGGATTTGGGCGAAGAGATCGTGGAGCTTTATCGGCGGAAGTTTGCCGCAGAAACCGAACTTCTGTCGCTTACGCGTCAGCTCCCGCCGCAGTGGGAGGAGTTTGTGCTTCTGAGATATTGCAGGAATATGAGCATTGAGAGCATAGCGGAAGAAATGGGATATTCCTGTGAGTGGTGCTGGAAGACCAACCGCAAGGCGAACGAAGCCCTGGAAATTTTGATAAACTCTAAAAGTGTACAGAAAAATACAGAGAAATACAGTTAAGGTCTGTGGTATGCTGTAGAAGTAAAAATAGACAACAACACCTATCTGGTTTTTCTTTTCTCCTTTCTTCCCGCCTCGCCCTGCGGCGGGTTTTAATAGCAGGGCTTTTATATGGTGGCATACGGTTATCTTCGGGGCTGATACACCCCGAAGGCGCGGTTTGACTCCGCGCGCTGCGACACCTTCATTTGACGCACCTCTCTGTGAGCCGGGAGGTGCGCCTTTTATGTCCTTTTAACTCAACAGGCAAGAGCCCGATCGTATGACATTTCGGGACGCCGGTCCGAGTCCGGCAAGGGACAGACGCGGGCGCACTCCTTCGGGGGTGCGCTTTGCAGTCAACTGCAAAGGAGGAGCAGGATGTTTTATAAGCTCTGCGCCAAGTGCGGCGCAGTCATACCGCTCGGTGAGACGTACTGCGCCGAATGTAAGCCGGAGAGGAAAGCAACAAGAGAAGAGCTCAAGATTGACGACAGCGAAGAGATGGATGCCAAGGCGGAAGCCTTTTACAACTCGCGCCAGTGGCGGAGATTCCGCCAAGGCATACTCGCACGAGACCACTATCTGTGTGTTAACTGCGCGGCGAACGGTCGCTTGTCAGTGGCTTCGGATGTGCATCACATCGTCCGCGTTAAGCAGGATTGGAATAAGCGATTCGATCCATCAAACTGCATATCACTGTGCAAGGCGTGCCACAATAAGGCAGACCGAGCGGGCGTGTCTCTGCCCCACGGGGGTGTGAAAAAAGTTTGACGCTTTTGCGGTAACCCGTCGCCGACCTACCTCTTCGCAGCAAAAACGCCGAAAATGAAAATCAAAGGAGTGAGAGCATGGCAGGGCGGCCAAGACAGCCGATAGACCTTCTCGTTTTGAACGGAAAATCGCACCTCGGGAAGGACGAAATTGAAGAGAGACGAGCAGCAGAAGTGACCGCGCCGTTCACGAAAATCGAACCGCCGGATTGTCTCTCGAAGAAACAAAAAAATAGATTCAATTATATCGCCCGACAGCTCGCCGACATCGGATTGTATGCTGATATCGACGCCGAGTCGCTTGGACGCTACATAATCACCGAGGAAACCTTGCAGAAAATCCGCAAGCGGTTAAAGAAAGAAATGTCGTTTGAGCAGTACGAAAAAACGCTGAATTTGCAGGCAAAATACCTCAAAATTTGCCAGCAATTTGCGGCCGACTTCGGCATGACCGTATCGAGCAGGTGCAAGCTTATTATTCCGCAGAAGCCGAAAGAACCGGCGAACAAATTCGACCTTTTCGACGCGGATGAGCGCGGTGATGAGAGTGCAGGATAGAGCTACTTTGCACGCTGAGCGGGTAGTCTCCGGGCAGGAGCCGTCCTGCCTTACGCACCGAATGGCATGCGAACGGCACTTGAACGAGATTGCCAAACAGGGCACGAAAGAATTTCCGTTTGTGTGGTGTCCGGAGAAATCCGAAAAGATACTGCGCTATGCCGAAATGCTGACGATTGCCGAGGGCGCGCAACCGCGTCCGGTTCGGCTACACGACTTCCAGTGCTTCGACCTTGGCGTGCCGTTTGGATGGGTGCATGCCGAGACGGGTTTCCGACGCATCCGCCGAAAATATAAATCCGTCGCGAGACAGAACGGCAAGACGTTTGAAAACGGAATCACCGGGTCGTACATCGCGAACTGGGGCGGATATAACTTCGGCAAGCTTTTCACAGCGGCAACGAAAAAGCGGCAGGCGAGAATCGCGTGGGAAGAAATCCAGAAATTTATAACGGTCGACAAAGACCTGCAAGCGCTGTTTGACGTCAAGGACTATAAGAGTCTTATCATTGCCAAACGCACCGGATGTACGATTGAGGCGCTGTCGAGAGAGAGCGGGCTTGACGATGGTTTCCGCGCGATCTTCTGCTCGGTCGACGAAATTCACCAGCACAAGGATAACGGCATTTACAAAGCTTGTACAACGGCCAAGCCTCGCTTGACGAAGCTTTGATATCGATGATAACCACGCGCGGAAAAAGTTTGAACAGCTTCTGCCGCGAGATGGACGATTATTGCCTGCAGATACTTGCCGGCACGGCGGAAGCTGACGACTTTTTTGTTGACATTTACACATTGGACAAAGAGGACGACCCTTTTGACGAGAGCGTATGGTATAAAGCGAATCCGCACCTTGTAACGGTGCCGAGCGCGCTTGAACAGCTCCGCCGCGATGCGCAGACGGCGAAGCAAATGGGTGGATTTGAAATGTCCGACTATATGACGAAGCGCCAAAATCTGTGGTATGAGTACGGCGACACGCAGTACATCACGCCGAACGAGTGGAAGCTCGGCCGGACGGAGCTGACGATAGAGAATATGCGCGGTCGCAGATGTTTTGCCGGGCTTGACCTTTCGAGCGGCGGCGATCTGACCTCGCTTGCGCTGCTCTTTCCGCTTGACGATGGGAAGATATATGTCTGGTCACATTCCTACATTCCGGCCAAGCGACTTGAAGAACATATCATCACGGACACCGCGCCATATGATGTGTGGGCAAAGTCCGGCTTGCTTACGCCGTCCGAAGCGGTCGGCGGTCTGAAAAACGACTATCTGCAAATCGTAGCGGATCTGAAAGAACTGCAGGAAAAGTTTGAAATCAACATCGCCTGCATCGGATATGACCCGCACAACGCGGACGCATTTTTGGAAGAACTTGATACGCTCGGCGCGCCGTTGCTTGAAGTTAAGCAGTCGGCGCGTTTTCTGTCGGACGCGACGGTTGACTTTGCACTTGAGGTCAAAGCCGGAAATGTGCTTTACGACCAGCGAAACGCGCTGATGTCGTGGTCTATTGTCAACGCGAAAAAGACGAAAAACTCTTTTGGCGAAATCAAAGTCGACAAGGAAGTGAACGCACGGCACGCGCGCATCGATGTCGTCGACGCTATTATCGACGCGCATGTCGCGTATCGAAAATCCAGCAAAGAAGAGACGCCGGACTATGAAACGGTGGTCGAAGATTATTTGAAGAAAATGGGGTGGGCTTAATGCCTTTGTTCAAACGAAAAAGTGCAGGCGACCAGCAGACGGTCGAGCGGCAGGCGCTGCTTGACTTTTTGGGAATCAGCGACGATGGCGACGCTTTAGGCGAAGCTACATATTTCGCTTGTCTGAAAATTCTGTCGGAAGCTATCGGAAAGATGCCGTTTAAAATCATGCGCACGACTTCCGGCGGTGGAATTGAGACTGCGAAGAAGCACGAGCTTTACCGTCTGCTTGCAATCCGTCCGAACCCGTATATGACCGCGACACACTTTTGGTCG